>Ga0307507_10005369_pt1 | contig 21152 bp, 5 predicted proteins | sample 7_EM_MG_FD_207223 | JGI IMG/M metagenome (GOLD analysis project Ga0307507, IMG submission 207223) | Populus trichocarpa ectomycorrhiza microbial communities from riparian zone in the Pacific Northwest, United States - 7_EM | ecosystem: Host-associated > Plants > Roots > Unclassified | place... | reverse complement strand
GAAAGGGAGGCGACGGCAGAGACGAAAGGGAGGCGACGGCAGAGACGAAAGGGAGGCGACGGCAGAGACGAAAGGGAGGCGACGGCAGAGACGAAAGGGAGGCGACGGCAGAGACGAAAGGGAGGCGGGATGCTAGGTCTATTCTATAATAATAGTAGAGAAGAAAGTAGGCAGCCTATTAACCTATAAAGTTTTTCTAACCCAGAGGATGCGGTACTAGACCCAACTTCTGTAATATCTAGAACTAATAACCTTTAGCAGAGAGAGGATAAGAACTAGGAGGTTAACTTACCTATCCTAGGAGAAACTGTAAGTCTGTTGCCTTGTAATAAACCACTAATGGAATAAGATAAGGTATATATTATGGCCCAGCCTATACTAGCTCTAGGGACTCTAGGGACCCTTTACTTTACGGGATAAAATATATTATAATTTATTGAATAGTATAAGCGACTGTGCATCCGACACCGTGTTATAGATAATAAGAAATATTATAACTATTAGATAGGGACCTAGATCTAAAGCCTGCCTAAGTTTATTATTAGCAGATAGATAGAACTTATAAAAAAGCTTTAAACAGACTACTAAGGAAGTGACTACTTTTAATAAGTTAAGATGGTAGAATTCTTAGAAGCTTATATACTGCAGTATAGGAATAACCTACCTAGTAATATACGTGAATACTATAGATAATTCACACTGATTTTTTAGAAGGCTACTAAGGCTAGTAATTTAGAAAACTGTAAATAAGGATACTGGTTTATAAAAGGACTCCTATTTAAATATTAAAGATATGCTATAACTAAGACAGGAGCTAACCTGGATAGATAAGAGTCTTTTAACTTCCACCTGCTAAGGAAGGCTATAGAAGATAGGCTTAATTTGCATAAGGGCGTAGACTGCCTATTAATAATAAACCCTAAGGAACAAGGTCTTTGTTAGCTGGTTAGATAATTCTATAATTAGTAACCAGTTATGTTAAACTAGAGAGAGGCTGCTCTTTGGCCGCCCATAGTCTCTTAGCTAAATAAGTTGGTAAGTACCCGTTAAACAATATAAGAGATAGACCTTAAGCTGGAAAAACTTACTAGTTAACTCCGGAGGCTTAATCTTCGGATAGTTAAATTAGCAGGTATTGCGTCTTTAATGCTGTTCCTTAATAAGATTCGCTAAGATTTAATATGGTATATACAGCTCCTAAAATAAGCGTTAGTGCGTTAAGAATAAATGGGTTTATAACCTGTAATAAATAATAATAGGCTACTGCCACTATATAGGGGGGCGTTATAAGAGCGATATGAGCCTAACCTAGGAAGGTAAAGAGGACTAGGAAATCTTAGCGCGTACTAGGTATAAGCTAAGACGTGTTATAGATGTGGGGGTTCTTATTATTTTATTAACTAATACCTAATACTCTAAGAACTAGTTAACTATAGGTTCCTATATATAAACGAGTATAACTAAATCTATACTAGAATATGTAAGCGCCTAGGAAATCTAATTTTGTATTTGCCGAGCAATAATAGGATTTAGTTTCTTAAGAACTGGCTAAGGTAGAATGCAAATATTAATCCTAATATAATAGTAATAGCGACAATAATAGGCGTCTAGCTAGCGGCAGCTTTAGTAGAGTTTGTAGAAAGTAATGGCGCTAAAAGTAAAGAAGAGCTTGGCGAGTCCTAGGAAGATATATACTAAGTGGAGTTAGTGTATATTAACTTGGTAGGAGCAGCAACTTAGTTGCAGCCTATAATATGGTTATACGATTTTAGGAAACCGTAAGGGGACGTTAGAGTAATAAAGCCGCCCTTAAGACTGTCCGGTTTATAACCGGTAACAGTTTAAAATATATAACTAGGAGGATATATCTAAATCGCACTATAATTACAATGGCAGGCTCCTTAATCGCTGTTAAATAATAATAAGATTGATGAAATAAACTATGCTAAATAGCCAAGAAGATAAATGGAATAAGAGACGGATGTAATAATAATTACTAAAGCACCGCGATTAAAGCCAGTTAGGATAATGGATATACTAAAAGAAAATATCTTAAACCTAACTATAATAGCAGACAAGATCTTATTAAAAACTATTAAAGTTACTATTAGTGACTACTTTATATATATGCCTAAAGTTATAAAGTTATTCTTTAAACCTTTTCTGCTACCCCTTATAGAGCCCTACTAACAAAAGCAAGAGGAAGTTAAAGTATCTATATTATTAGCACGCCTAACGTTTTACGCTAATTAAACTGGCCTAATAACTGCTAAGGTAGACTAGATTAAACGGGAAGCTAGGTTTACCTAGTTTTAAAGATAATATCTAAAAGTGGAAGCGTAGATAGGAGATAGAAAGGTTAAATGCTTAATTAACTCTAGAGCGGAACTTAACCTTATTAAGGAAAGTGTGGCTCTATAACACAGACTGCTGATATTAAGTCTGCCCCTATAGTTATAAGGCGTACGTTTAATGTCTGCCAATGGGACTTAGTTAGAGTTTATTAGATTAGTGTATACGGCCCCTATAGTAATAGGTGGCGTCTTAATATCCACAATATTTATTACTATAGGAGAGATATTATATAAAGTAATACTTGGTAAGCTGTGGTTGGTAAGGGCTAGACTGGTAGTAAATTAAACCATAATAGGCTAGGTATCTTGTATTATTTAATCTAAAGATAGTGGGGTTAAAATAAGGTTCTTAACATCCTATAAGGATATAATGCTCTTTAGACTAGATAAAGGAATTAGTATAGGTAGTAGTTTAGGAAATATATAACTAATGTAACTGCTGGGATTATATCTAGGGTTACTTATAACCTAGTATATTAGGACAAAGAGGGCGCTAAGGACGGAGAGGAGGGAAATGGGGTGCAATTTTGACAAAGATGTTTGCCATTTTAGATATCTGCTAGACATAGCTATTAATAGAAAGAAGAACATAACACTAGATAGAGAGAGCTTAATAGTAAAATATTAAAGGAAGTTCTAAAAAAGTATATAGGAGGAAAGCAGAAGCCAGTATTTAAAGTAAAGGCTGGATCCTATATATATTAAATGTTAAAAACAATAGATCTATTTATAATATAAATAGAAAGTTATAGGAGCAAGGCCTAACAGAATCCTATAAGTGTAGCAACTGTGTATAAACAAAAAGCGGATAAAGTCCGTCCGGTTAACTTGTTAGCACTAGATAGAACAGTTATAGGAGGCATAATAGAGTAGTAAGAAGTAGCCCTACGTTGGTAAAAGGCGTCTATTTAAGGATTACCTCTTAGTTTATATAATTATTTCCTTAAGCCGCAATATACTAAGCTGGCCTGCGGCGTATAACTAAAGCTAGAATAATTAGAGTGTATAATTATAAAAGACATTTAGCTAAGAGAATAAGAAATCTTTAAGGCCATATTGTTTAACTAAGAAGAGGCTTTAGTATAGGAGTTCTCTAAAATAGGTTATGTTAGTAGGGATATAACTCCACTATTAAAGATTAAGACTGTGCCGTATAAAGTATAATAGGTACTAAACTTTCCTATACTAAGGGCCCTGTAAGAAGAGGTAATTAATATATTATAAGAACAACTAGCTTAAGGGACTCTAGAATATTATAAAAGCCTATATAGGAATTTATGGTTTCTTATAAGTAAAAAGGAGCACAAGAAGTACTAACTAATTAATATAGCAATAAATATTAACTAAGTAACTATTAGGGATGCAAATCTGCTGCTATATACTAATAAGTTCTCTAAGGAGTTTATAGGGTGTAAGGTTATGTCTCTAGTGGACTTCTTCTCTGGCTATAACCAATTAGAGCTAGATATAGAAAGTAGAAACCTAATAGCCTTTACAATACCTTTAGGACTTCTATAATAAACAACGGTACCTATAGGAGGCACGAATTTGGTAGCCTAGTTTATAAGGACAATTACTAAGATCCTAGAGCAATATATCCCACACTATACCTTACCGTTTCTGGATAATATTATAGTAAAAGGACTATAGACAATATATAATAGAGAAGAGAGCCTTCTAGGCGTGTGTAGATACATTCTGGAACACATTATATGGCTAGACGGAGTGCTTACGGATTTAGAACAAGCTAGGTGTATAATCTTAGGCGCAAAGTCTTATTTCTATAAAGATAAGATTATAGTGGTTAGCTACTACTATAATAGAAAGGGATAATATCCGGAAGAGTTAAAAGTCGCAAAGATTATTTACTGGAGAGATTATAAAGACGTTACGTCTACCCAAGCATTCCAAGGAGTTGTTATGTATTACTAAATATGGGTGAAAGACTTTGTAATAAAGGCAGAGCCAATCTTCCGGTTGCTATAAGTGAACGTTCTGTTTATATAGGGCATAGAGTAGATAGCCACTATAAAGACTCTAAAGTATGTAATTACTACCGCACCTATATTAGTTTAACTGGATTATAGTAAGGGGGCTAGGCTAATTATTCTTGCCGTTAATAAATGCAAGAATAGATAGGGGTGCGGTCTTATATAACTAAATATATAAGGTTATTACCATCTATATTAATATAAGAGCGGCATCTGGTTTTAAGTAGAGCAGAAATATAATTTAGGAAAGCTTAAGTGTTAGGTATTACTATATACATTAAAGAAGTATTAAGTATACCTATACGGCGTCCGCTTTATAGTTAAGATAGATATAAATACCTTAGTTACGCAACTGAATTATACTACTACTAATTTACTAGGAGCCTTAATAACTCAATAGCTAGCATAAATCTAGTTATAGGACTTTAATATTAGACATATACCAAGGAAGAAGAATAGCCTAGCTAATAGGCTGTTATAACGGCCACTAGATGGCAAACGGCCTAATAAACCAACTAAGGATATTAAAGAATTTATTAACTATAAGCTAAGTACTTTAGAATATATAGCTAGCCCAGTTAAAATAGAGGTGGATCTGCTATTAGAGAACTTATATTTAGAGGAATCTTAGAAGATTATAAAATGGCTAGTGACCTTATAATATCCAGAAGAAATAAATACTAAGGAATTTAAAAGATTTAAACGGCAAGCGCTGAAGTTCCTAGTGTGTAATTAACAGCTCTTCCGCTAATAGTTAAAAAATGTGCCAATATGGAGGGTAATTAATAATAAGAATACTTAGTAAGAGATTATTAAGAGCCTTTATAATTGGAGTGGATATTATAGATAAGAAGGGATATATTAGAGAGTCTTAAATTAATATTAGTGGCTAGAGCTATGGGATTAGATATTATAGCATATTAAGTTATGCCTATAATACTAAGGGCGGCAGTTAGGACAGAAAGAAGAAGCAATATACCCCATATAGGAGTTTACTTTATGGTAACAAGTAATAGTAGATATTACATTTATGCTAACAACCTATCTTAGATTCTAATACCTAGCTACTGCTTAAGAATATATATTTAGATAGGTGGAAGCCTAAGCCCTTTAGAAAAAAGATATAAAAAGCATAGCGAAGTTCCTCTATAAAGACATTATCTATAGATAGGGAGCATTTAGACAGCTTTCTGTAGATAGTAATAGAGAAAATGCTAATATAACTACTGCGCTCGCGGAGCTTTATAATATTAAAAGGGTTATAGCTTCTATATATTACCCGCAGGGATAAGGCTTAATAGAGTAAGGGCATAAGCCTATAGTAGATGCTTTGGCAAAGATAGATAGCTTATAGCTAGACAATCTTTATACCGTTTTGTAGGTAGATAGAATAACTATTAAGCGGCCTATGGGAATAATGCTAGTAAGAGTTATATACGGATATAAGCATGTTTTTCCTATTAAACTCTGCATACCCACTTGGCAAATGCTGCCTTAGTAAATAGTTTGGACCATTATAGAGCTACTAGTACTCTATATAAAGCAGTTTAACTAAAGAGATATAGATATAAAAGAGACTATTATATATATAAGATAACTAAGGGTAACAAATAAGGAGTACTTTAATAACACTTATTACATTCGCTAGAATAGATTTAAGGTTAGAGATATAGTTATATTCTATAATACGCAGCTTAAGTAAGATTATTTTAGTAGTCATAAGTTAGATCTAAAATGGCTAGGCCTATTCTATATACGTAAGAGTTACCTATATAAAGGATGGTACTTAATTAAGGATCTTAACAGCACGCTATTCCGCAACTAAACTCTAGGGAATAGATTAAAGAAGTTCTACCAGTAACAGGTATCTAAAGTCCGCTAGGAAAACCGGCTTAACTAGTTAAACGGGACTATGCTATAAAAAATAATAGCAGAGCCAAAGTCTAAGGAAGATGTAATATAAAAATCCACCTATATTGCAACGCCGTGTATTTTAAGAAGTACGCTTTTTAGAAAGATTGTTTAACAGAACTAAGTATAAAACGTTTAACTAGGGGACAGTTAAGTTCTAAAGTAGGGGAGGGAACGTTAATAATAACCGCGCAGCCTATTTGTTTATTCGCTATATTTCCTAAAGCTCTTTTTATTTCTTATTTGCCTTTTAGTTACAGAAATCTAATACGTGTTAACAGTAAGGTAAGGGTAGAAGAATGTTTGCGTATAAATACCTAGATTCGTTTACTATAAAGATATTAATTCTGCTTACCGCCTTTACTAAGCCAATAGTAATTTTCTATGCCGGGTATAGAAAATTATAATTGGTTTATTTAGCAGTTAGAACTAGCAGAACTTTATACCGCTACCCAAATTTAGTAGACCATTATAATTAGGAACCTTATTTAGAAATCCGCCTTCTTACCCTTAAATCTTAAAGATAGTTATAATTAGCCAAAGCATAAACTAAACAGAATTAATAATAGCACGTTTATTATGTCTTTATTAAGTAGACCGTTGGTACTATATAAAGGAGCTAAGCGCTAGATTAGTGACGTCCTTACAGAAGTTAGAGGCTTTGCAGTTAATTAGCGTTACGTAGTACTCGTCTAAATCTATAACAAAATTTTGCTCTCTCGGGAAAACTACGCAGATGCTGCTAGTATAGTAGTTAATTTTATTAATAATAATAGTGGGCTGCAGGCATCTTTATGAAAGGACGCGTTTATATTAATCTTTAGGGATATCTCTAATGTTAGCAAGATGGCTAAAGATTAGAGAAACTGGTGTAATAAAGCTAGAGAAACTATCTAAAAGGCCTAGGGATAAGATATCCTTAACGGACCACTTAAATACGCAGTTTTCTATAACTTCCTCTCCGCCGTCTAAAAGCTTGCAGTTTATTTACTTCCTGAAGTTATAGCAAGATTTAATAAAGCGCTAGTTAAGAGGCTTAATTATCTAGGACGTGGCATTAAAACTATTACTTAACTATAGCCAGCTGATTTTACGCTCGCGCCTATAAAGTTAGGAAGGGTAATATTAAACTAGGTGGTAAATAAGTATAGTTTAGGGAGACACTTAACTAGCTTCCTTATTCTAAATAAGGACCTACTACTAAGAAGTGGGAGATTAACTACAGTGAGACCAGAAGTTATTAATATTGGAATTAGATAAGCAGGAGAGAGCTTAGCTCTTATACTGCAAATATATTTATAATATACTTCTAACGTAATAAATCTATTAGCTTTTTAGCCGTTAATACCTATTTAAGGAGGAGGTGTTAGTATTATGCCAAGCCTATCTTAATAAGGATTACCTATATTAGTTAACTTGCCTTTATCTTCTATAAATAAAAGTATTCTTATAGCTGGAATGCCTATTAGCTTACCCCCGTGGCTACTAGTATCCTCTTTAAGAAGGAATCTAAGAAGAGGGCTAATGGTTACTTACTTAGAAGTAGGAGGGCTAGGAGTAGAATTAATATTTAATAAAAATGTTATTAAGCCTAGAGATAATGAGGAGTATATTAAGGAGACTGTAGATATTATGGCAATACTCTATTTAAAACAAGGGTATGACTATAAAGATAATATACTAGCTTATCTTAAAGCGTCCCTAAACTAAACTACTAAAATTAAACCAACTAAGGTTATAAAGCTCTTGCGTAGTTAGTATAGGACGGCTGGTTTTAACCTAAAGATATATAAGGTCTGCTAGATGCATACGCAAGCTATAGGAGGACGTATGGGTTTGGTAATAAAGGGTCTAAACTATACTATACTATGCCATAGACTCTGTTTAATATACTATGCTTGCAATTATCTTAGTACCATAAAGATAGATCCTACTACGTACTCCTAGTTTAGAAAAGCTTACAGACCTCTAGTTCCGTTTAACTCCTTAGGACTATATAAGTTTATTTATAATTTAGTACTAAGGTTTTCCTATAATAGAAGGGCTTTGCTAAATTAGATGCTATTACTAGATAACTAAGGTATATAGCAGCGAGACGGATCTATAGTTTTAAACGTGTTTAGATAGTAGTGGGATTCTAGCATTTTAGTAATAATTAATAAAGAAATGCGTATATATTATTATTACTAGCATCTAATTAATAGACGGCTAAATTATAGATGGTTAAGAATAATGGTTTACAGTCTCTGCCAGTAGCTAATAAGATAAGATCCTAAGTACTACTGTCTCTATTACGCTCTCAGGCCTAATAGCTAGTGGCAACTTATCTTCTACCCCTATTATATAAAGTTCGCGGTTAAGGGAGACTCCACAGCTTTCTATTATATTAATATAAACATTTCTTCTCTTATAGAGAGCGGGCGCGGTACTAATATAATTTAAGGAAGCATTTCTCTAGATAATAAGACTAAGGACAATTACATGGTCATTCTACCTGGCATGCATCATTACTTAGAGTTATAGTAGGTAGATCTTAAAGCGCAAGAATTAACTAAAGGCGATGGATTTATATATAAGATCTCAGATTAGGACTGGACTACTAAAGATATAGAAAAATATGTGACTAACTAGGTGACTTAGCCGTGCGAAAAAGGAGATATATGTATAATTATACTATACCTTCCTTATAGGGCGAAAGGACCTTTAACTAGGACCTAGCGAACAATGCTGCTATAGTTTATTAGCGTTTAGGACAATTATAATAACCTTAAGGTTATGGAAGGAGGAACCTAGGTAGAGCTAGCAGATGCTTACTAAGACTTAAAAGCGCCGCCCCACACGCCATCTGGACATGCTAACCTTTACGGCGTAATCCTATATTGCTTCCCTATAGTAGTTAAACTTATAGCTGCCAGCGCCTTGTCTAATGCCCTTTTAGGTAGATAATAATAGGACTCTCTAGTGGTAATTTAAGATTATAATCTTCTTCTAACTAGTAATTGGAATAAAGTTATAAAATATATATATTCCTACTGTTTTAAAGCTGTTAAAAACTATAAGGATACGTTTTAAATTATGCGTGTAGATAAGATAGAGCGCTTTAACAGCCGCTTATACTTTTACTGCGTTAACAATGGAATCAACCCTTTAACTATTACGGTAGATCTAAGTAGGGTGCCCCCTATTGTTATAGAAGGATAGAGTTATATAGAGTTGCCTAAAGAGTTATAGGACAGAACTAAGTAAATGGAAAGATATAAAAGAGCAAGGTTATCTAAAAGCCGCCTGTCTAATATTGCTTATACTATCCAACCAGGCGGATAAGAGCGGTCTTGTTTAACTAGAACAGAGTCTCCTTGCTTACTATCTTGGGTTTATGGCAAGGGTAAGGAGCGTATATAGTTACCTGCTGTGCCTTTGTTTTGAAGATAGGGAGTTTTAGAGTTTTAGAGGTTGTTAGGGGACAACGACTTAGGTGGGGGAGGTATATAGTGGGGTAAGTTGGCCTACTATATTTAGTATTTAATTTGGGTATGGTTTTGGGAGAGTATAGGCCTCCTGTGTGTATATAGATTGGCCTACGGCCTCAGAGTCTTTAATAACTCGGATAGGCTTAACGGACAGTTTGGGGACATAATATACTCTTTTCTCTTCTTCTTACTAACTGCTTTCCTACTGATTTCTATTAACTGACTACGACCGACCGACAGACCGACAGTACACTAACTTCTCGTCTGGAGAGAGACCTTCCCTCCTACAATAGTATAAGTAAACCAAGGCTTCCGCCCTAATAATAACTGCACTTTCTATAGCTGTATATACAAACTCCAGAATAAACCCCCTTAATTAGCTATAAGATGCACCTTATTAATTACTACCAAGCTAATATATGCGCGAAAGGTGGGGTTAGTAAGGGTATTATAGAACCTTTTACTAACTAACAGTTCTAGTAATATTAAAATATAGGTATATACTCTAGTGCGGATTTCCCATAAAAAACATGCGGATATTATTTTAGTGTATATATAAACTGGCCTTATTTTAGGAAGCTCCTTAATTTTTACTTTCTACTCCGCACTAATTACATTAAGTAGTAAGATAATAATTACCACTAAGGCCCAAAGAAGATATAGTATTACTTATATTATTTTACTCTTGCTAAATAAGGTTCTTACAACAAGTATTATATCTTTTCCCTTAAATAGTAGCCACCTAAGGACTTTAAGCTGCTCCGTATATCCGTAATATAAATATAAAAAAGCAATAGCCTTATTAACCTTGCTTAGCTACTAGGCCTTACTCTTTCTGCAAAGCATAAGAAGCTAATTTTAAAAGTCCTATAGCCGTTGCTCCTAGTCCATTCTATAACTCCTTTAAGTCTAATTATCTAATACCTAATACGGCCGCGGCTGTTATAGCACCTTATTTAACTTCCTCCCTCTCCGCCTAGTGGGTTTTAGTGCTAGCATACAGTAGATTTACCTAAATATCTATAACTTAGTAGTTGGCCCGCAATAAGGTTTTAGTGGGTATTATATACTATAACACTAACGCTATATATCCGCTAGGCTATAATAGGTTCTTTAAGGCGGCTATTATAGATCTATACGGGTTTAATATATATTAGCTAGCATTTAATGAAGTTATATATAGTCACAGAATTGCTAATAACGCGTTTTTTTTAATAAAATTAATCTTAAGATCTAAAAATACCTAAGTAATAAAAATAATATATTCTAAAAGCCTATATTCTATTATATAATCAATTAACTTTAGGGAATAATATAAAATACTAGTATTAAGTTGTTTTAATATCCGCAACCTCTATAATATGGATTTTGTCAGAATACTAAGAAACTTTAGAAATGTCCCTTAGATGTAATTCTGGTAGTTTTGTATAAATATAGTTAGTTAGCTTGCGGACTAATTGAAAATCTACACTAACAGAATTACGTCTAAGCTTGCTAAGGTAAGCAACATTAGATTATAGAATCAATTAGCGGATATACATATATCCGCAAGCAGATATCGCTAACCTTTTTTGTTAAAAAGTTGATTCTATAGTCTAAGGAACTTTCGCAAGGTTTCTTAGGTAATCCGACTTATTTTATATATAGAGCAGTCACCTTCTTTAACGAAATTGATCTACACTTCCACAATAGTAATTATCTTAGAAGTACCGTTAAATTAATCCGCAGACTGCTCCTATACTAAGAACGGCTTATAGTTCCAGATATTGACAACCTATAAATAGAGCTAATCCGTGAAGCCTACTGTTAAGTCTCTACGGCGTACCCTAGTTAAGATAAGACCCACTAACTACTATTGCCTTGTTACTATTGGCGAGGACTCCTGTCTAATATAGAATGATTTATTAGAAATTATTATGCTTGCAAACGCGCAAATACCCCTAGGGACCAGACTCCTGGATGGCTGTAACCACTACCAGTCCCTAAACGCCCTTGGCAACATATTATAATAGACTTTAAATTATTCCCAAAGGATAAACACGGCTACGATATGGCCTTTGTAGTAGTTAACTAACTAAGTAAGCAAGCCGTTTTCCTCCCTTGCTTTAAGACTACAACCGCAAAGGACATAGCCTGTATGTACGTTAATAATATCTACCGGATCTATAGCGCTCCTAAGTTAATTGTCTCTAACTATAGACCCTAGTTTATATCGGACTTCTAGAACGAATTCTGCTGTATCCTTAGGATTAAGATTAAGCTCTTTACCGCATTTCACCCTCAGACCAATGGCCAAACTAAGATTATAAACCAGTACCTTAACTAGCGACTTCGCCCCTTTATTAACTACTACTAGGACAACTGGTTGGAACTACTACCTATAATAGACTACGCACAGCTCACGCTCCCTTATAATAGTATAGGGATGTCGCTATTTAAGTTACTCTATGGATATAGGCCACGAACATCCTTTAATTGGGATAGACCTATAGGACCTATAACGGCCCGCGAACGCCTTAGCTATAAAGAGGCCTAAATATTCGCTAAGAGAATATATAAGGCCTAGGAGACTGCCCAAGCAATTATAAAAAGGGCATAAGAGAAGAAAGAGGCTAATATAAACTAACACCGCCGCGAGGTAGACTTCCACGTAGGAGATAAGGTATGGGTGTTAATAAAGAACTAGAAAACCCAGAGGCTGAGCCGCAAGCTAGACTACCAAATGGCTAGCCCCTATGAAATCCCTAAGAAGGTAGGGCACTTTTTTAAGGTTAAGCTACCAGAGTTAATAAAGATCCACCCTATCTTCTCCCTAGACTGACTGTGGAAGGCCGCGGACGACCTATTGCCTGGACAGTACAACGACCCCCTACCGCCAATTTAGATTGCAGAGGACGAAGAATAGGAAGTCAAAGAGATTTTAGCAGTAAAGAAGGACCGTAGTACCTTAAAATACCGTGCGAGCTAGGTAGGTCATGACGAAGATCCAGAATGGTACCCTGTATTTAATTTTAAGTACTCTCCCTATAAGCTACGAGATTTCCACCTAGCCTACCCAGACCTCCCTAGACCACCACGCAAGTTAGATAGCTGGGTTAAATGCTAGGAAGAGGGGTTAGATAACTATAATAATTTAGACAACAATAAAGAACTTGGACAAAGCCTAAGGGCAGGCTTTTTTGGGAGGGGGGGGTAATGTGACGGTGCTAAAGCGCGTCACCTGCCATATTTAACCAATTAGGATTTTCCATGCCCGGCATGCAAAATTGCTATTGGCTTGCTTACCACTAGCGCCTTGGCGGCCCTCGCGATATGTCTACCTACTACCCTAAATAACTCTTCTTCTTCTTCTTCTCCTTAGCTTAGTATTCTTGTATAGTAGTAATCTACAAGCTTTGGTTTAGAAGCAATTGTATAAGCCCGTTACAATCTGTAAAGATAACATTGTCTTAATTTTTAGAGCAAGGCCGTATAGCAAGTAACTTATTCTTTTAATATAATCCACTACCTACTTATTTGTCTATAAGGTCCCGCTCCTTCTTATATACCGCGTTAATAATCCCTTTATCTGCCTTATAAACCTATTATACTATTCTTTTATCATTAAGTAAGGTAGAAGGGTTATTAAAGTAAGAAGCTACGGTGGCTATATTAAATCTTATAAGAGCTCTCTTTTGTCTATAAGGATCTAAACTAATATCCTATTAATTATAGAGTGTTTATAGCTGCTTAGAAGTAAGGATTTGTATTTATAATTATAGTAGGACCTTAATAACTGCCGTAATTCTGTCTTAATTAATAGTAAAGCCTAAATGCTAACCGAAAAGCTTCCTCTATAAAATACCGCACTATTAATATATAATGACGCTAGAGCGCGTTACTTAGTTAGGGGTTCGCCTAAGACTTGACGTGTGTATATAGACATAGCCTTACCACCTTCTCTTACTCTTAAGCTTAATATCTTTATAATATAGCATTTGTTTGCTTTATCTTATAAGTATTTATTTATGTCTCTATTAAGATATTTATTTAATGGTTTAAGTAGTTATATAATATAATGGTGCTAAAGCGCTTTACCTACTAAATTCTATTATTCCGTCAAATTAGCTAATTAGAATTTTCCATCCTTGGGATAGAAAATCGTTATTATAGCGGACGTCTTACCCGTTCTACTATTTAGCTAGTAGCCTTATTTATAAGGGCGCGAAGAGGCTTTAAGGAAGATTTAAAGGAACAATATAAATTCTATCTAAATCTACGGGTATATAGCTCTTACAGAGTACAAGACGTTACATAAAGAAGAGAAAGGAATATAGGAAACTTGTAACTAAATATTTAGGGTCTTAGCAGTAGATGTGTAGGTATAAGCCTATATAGATTTTAACAGGTTTCAACCAAATTCTATTACATTAGTGGAATTTAGTAGAATTTAATTAAGTTAGCGGAATTTAGTAAAAAACGGTAAATTATAGTAAACAATTATAGATAGTTGCAGACAGTTATAGACAGTTATAAATAGTTGCAGATAGTTATAAAAGGTTTTATATAGTTATTTATTAAGTGTTTTACCAAGACATTCCTACTATAACTGGGCTAGTCCTGTTACAGTACCCTCCCTTTTAGCTAAAAGTCTAAAATAATTTAATTTAGTTAAGAATTTATAACTTATTACATTATAAGCGTTGTAATATATTTTAAGTTCTTTTTAATTTTGAGTTTCCTGCTATTATATTTTATATCTTTATATTAGGTGGCAATTATTTGCCTTTATATTATATCTATATAGCTAAAGTAGGCCATAAAGGATGGTTCTTATAGAATTCTTTTACTAAGAAAGGCGCGTTAGCCTTAATCTAGTTATAGGTTTCCTAGGTTTATATTTTATATCCTTTCCACTTAATAAGAAGTTTAAATTATTTAAATTATAGTTTCTATTATATATTATTAATTAAGTTAATAAAGTAAGAACCATTACTATTATTAACAATTATAGGAGGTGGCGGCGGCACTTTATAAGTTATAGGATTATCTTTTAAAGGTTACAATAAGCTTATATAAAACATTAAGTGTATTTTTATCTTAATTAGTAGTTTAAGCTTATAGGTATATAGGCTTAGTTCCTTCTTAATTTAGTATAGGCCCATAAACTTTCAATTAAGTTTCTTTAAGGGCTATTAAGTCCATATGTTTTATATATTTAGGTAAACTATATTACCTTCCTTAAAGTTCTATACGGGAGCTTATCCTTTATTTATATGCCATTCCTATACTATTTAAGTGTATATTAATTTACTTTATAATAGTTCCGTTAACTGCTTTATTTAATTAGCAAAGTTATATATATTAATTAACTAGATCCGTTTAATTGTGGGTCCTATTATATTAATTTTAGGTTATAGTTTAAATCTAAGTTAAGGATTTTGTTTATAGGTTATGTAGAATAGCGTTACGCCTATTAATATATTTATTATATTATTTATAGTAAACTTAGCTAAAGGCAGCTATTTTTCCTAGTCGTTTTATAGGTAGGAGTAGTATATTTATAGGTATTGTTCTATAATTATATTTACAATTTTAGTTTAACCATTTATCTCTAAATAAAATGCAGTTAAGAGTTATATTTAAATACTTAATTGTTTATATAGAGCTTACCAAAAGTCTAAAATAAACTGGCTTTTATAGTTAGATATTATTAAGTTAGGAAGTCTATATAGCTTAAAGACATACTTAACAAAACATTTGGCTACTAATATTGTATTAATTAAGTCCATGGGAATTATATATTATATTTTTATAAGGCGGTTAATAACTACTATAATATTTATAAACCTATTACTGTTAGGTAAGTTAACTATAAAGTTAATTAAGATATTGCGCTATTTTTATATTAGAATTGGTAGCGGTTAAAGTACTCCTTACTTCTTTATATAAGAGGTCTTTCCACGTATACACATTCTATATACTTAAATGTATTTTTGTATATAGTCGTGTATTATAGGCTAGTAGTATACTTATTAAATAATTTTATAAGTCTTTATATAGCTAGGATACCCTACTATAGGGGAGTTATATATAAATTTGAGTATCTTAAATTGTAAAGGTTTAAAATTTAGAACTACTATTTTCTATTAATAGTATAATTAGTTGTTTTAAATCTCGCATTTAATAAGTATAATATCCTTATGCTATTGTTTTCCTATTTAAATTGCTTTTATTATATATATTATCTATATATTATTCTTATATTTGTATTCTATTAGCTTATTAATTTCTATTTCCCATTTATTAACTTTTAATTTATTTCTATTAAGTTCCATATCTAAGAATATAGGATGTAGTTTTTTAAAATGTTTAGGAGGCAATAGAATTTATAATTAATTTATAATCCGTTTATCTATAGCATTTATAGGTAGGTTCTATAATTGTTATATTAATGTATTAGGCTTCTAATTAAGTTTACCTAGTTAGTATATAATCTTAAAGTTAAATTATAAGAGGTATTTAGCCTAATAAATTTGGCGCTGTGTTAATTGCTTTATAGTTATAAAGTATTATAGGTTCTTATAGTCTATTAATATATATATTAGGAACAATAATCCTTTAAGCTTGGGACGCTATTATTTAAAACATCTAATAATTATAAATAGTTTCTTATTATATATCTTATAGTTTAATTTAGTAGGGGTAAGTTTCTAGGAGAGAAAGGCTACTAGATATAGCTTATTGTCCTTATTATATTATAATAACAAGACGACTTTTGGAGCTCTTGCTGCACCCGGCCCAAAAAGACCAAACCAACCAAAAGAACCCTGAAAAACACCCTAATAATCCCCTGAGATGTATGCATTATAGGGGAGGCACAGGTAGAACGACAGTGGTACGCAGTCGCGCGCAACCGCCAGACCTATACCTAACAATGGCCCCCCATAACAATAACAAGGACGGGCGAATACTATACTAGAAAGTGGAAATACCCTAATTAAGAAGGCATTTAACAAAATATAAAGCCTATTAGACGCGTCTAGTATCTGGAACTGTAGGGGAGCATTTGTTAGCTATTATAAACTAATATAGCTAGCAGAATGGCTCCAGTTTAGTAAACCTTAGGCGCCCCTCTAGTAAACCCTTGATTAAATCCTCTAATAGCTAAACAAAATTAAAGATAAATAAAAACCCCCCCTATAGGCGAATCGCACCTAGGCCGCCGTAGCTGTGCTTTTATAGTATAGGGAACCTACCCCCCTAAAAATAATAACTGGGCATATAATTACAATATAACCAAATATAGAAAAGGTAGAGGAACTTAGGGGATGATTAGAAATAGAAGTTCTTATAAAGATTCGTAAGGAGGTCTATGACGCCGTTATAGTCTAATACCTTAGGAGTAGAGACATTAGAGTTACCCTAAAGGACTAATAGGCAAAGGAACGGGCTGTAAGGGTAGGGGATAGGCTAGGAAAGCGTATTAGTATAAAAGTGCTTTGTAAAGATTACCTAGTTAAAGTCCTGTTGGTTCCTATAAGCCTTAGGGTAGAAAGGGGACGCTAGGCGGACAATATAGCAACTATATAGGAGATAGTAAAATAAACGGAACGCCTTATACTAGGACTTGTAATTACCCAAATCTAATGGCTTTAATAGGAAAATATAAACCAAGTATATAATAAGAACAATAAGAGGATATAAGGGGCGCCAGAGACTTGCTAGGGAGATAATAGATGAATATATAGCTCCCTTATTGTCAGCGTATATATACTAGGAATGCAAAAACTCCTTATCTAAAAAGGAATAATTATAAATGGCCTTATATATAACACAAGGCTCTATAACCACAGACTACGCCTGGAATAATGTTATTGCTATATATAATAGGGACACACCTAATCCACATACGCAGCATAGGTATACTGCGGCCACTATATAGGCCCCTATAATATAAGATAATGTACAAATCAAGACTAAATAAAATGCATAAACTGTCACCGAAGCACATATAAGGCGTAGGAGAGAGAAGACTGCATTAAATACAGGAGATAGAAGGAAAGGGCTTAATAGCTGCGGGAATAACTGCATGCTAGGTTATATAAATAGAAATAATAGGCGATAAGCTAGGGGGATATAGGTGTCTTCCTAGCGTTTCCTACCTTTAATACTGGGGGGCTAAGCCAGCCATCCTAAGCCTTAACGGGCTAAAAGCAACGCCGCGTAATATCACCAGACTGAATAGGGACATAAGGGATATATAGGATATAAGGGAGAGGACGCCTAGTAGGAAGACCCCTATAGACGGCTATAGTAAGTTTAAGGCTGGGATAATTAAGAATTAGATTTAACGCGGTAAATATAACACACGTAGCTGGCTTATAAGGGGCATATAGCCAACTGGCAAGAATGGGGGAAGAACTAGAGGCAATAACAAACTTAGATTTAGAAAGGCTAGTAGGAATATAAGACACAGAAATAGAAAGCTCTATATAAAATAATTAGTGGCTAGGGAGTAAATATAGGAGATAGAAGTTCTAAACATTTTAGAGAAAGTAGAAACGGAAGAAGTGAGGAGTAAAGAAGAGGCGAAGAACCCCTGCTAGGGGTCCACCACTTAACTATTATATAGTATAACTGCGGCAATACAAACCACCGTCTAGCAAGGCCCCTACTAGACAGTTTAGACCTAGAGAAATACTATATTCTTGCTATATAAGAGCCGTATTACAATACCTACATATAATTAATATACTGCCCCTAAGGATTCCAGCTCCTGTATAAACCAAAAGCAGCCACACACGTATGCTTTATAATTAGTAAAAATATTAGCCTTGCCTTATGGTTATAGCAGGTAGTTAACCCAGATATTATAATTATAACTATCTAGATATATAGGGGACTAGTATAAATTATTAATGTCTATAACCCTAGGGTTAAAGGGGTAGTATAGATAGAGAATATTATATCTATAATAAGCTTGCTAGAAACTGAACACGTAGAGTTTATCCTACTAGGAGATATAAACCTCTACTACCTATAGTGGGGGGGCATCTATGTTGCTGCTAATTAATAGGTAGAGTGCCTACTAAGAGCTATAGATAATGGGGGCCTTAAGCTAGCTACCCCCCTAGGTGCAATTATATGGCAATGGGGCACTACTAAAAGTATAATTAACCTTATAATTATAGACAAAAACCTATACTAGAGACTTAAAAGGTGCTCCCCTAAAGAAGAATAGGTACTTACCTTAGACTATATCCCTATCCAGATATAACTAGATCTGGACATTAAGGCGCAACTAAATAGCAAAAGATACGTAATAAGGAAGCTTAATGTAGATAGCTTTTTTAATATAATTAAATAATAACTCTAAGACCTAGAAGAAATCTACCTAATACCAAATAAGTAAGGCTTATTGGCTACCCCTAAGGAAATTAATTAAAGACTAGAAAGGATCTAGGTAGCAATTAAAAGTGGGCTAAAAGAGTACTGCCTAGTTTTAAAACTGGGCCCCTATGCGCGATATATATGGTCCGCACAGTGCGCGGCCCTTATAGCCGGCTAATGATGAGTAAGGAGGAAATATACAAGCAGCCATAATTCTAAGGATAAGAGATAATATAAAGATATAAAAAACCAGCTAAAGAATACCCTAAGAAAAGAAATAAGGAATAACTGGAGATGGTTTATAAATGAATACACTACTAACCTAAGTCTCCCCTATAATAAGGGCCTTTGGACTATAGCGAAATGGGTAAAGAAAAAGGCGGAACGCCTAGTAGAAGATCTATACCTATCACCCCTATAAAGAGCAGGCGAACTATAGGCTATAAGTAATAATAATAAGAAGGCAAAGATCCTTATAAAAAGATTTTTCCCTTAACTGGCTCCAGTAGACCTTAGTAATATTACTAGTAAAATACTGGTAACTCGCCTAAGGGTTAACAGCGATATAATAACTGAAGAAATAGCTAGAACTATTAGCCGCCTTTTAAATAATATAGTACTAGGATTAGATAGGATTTTAAATAAAGCCCTAAAGACCTGTGGACTACTTATAGCACCTTAGCTTATAGACGTAGCCAGAGCATGCTTTGTAATAGGCTACTACCCGTGACTCGGAAGATCTATAACGATAGTTATCTTATAAAAAGAAGGCAAAGTAGACTACTTAATCCTAGGAAGCTACCGCCCTATTGCTTTAGAAAACACCCTAAGCAAGATCTTAGAAAAGGTTATAGCGGACCGTATAGTAGATACGGTAGAGGAATACGCCCTACTACTATAAAGCTAAATAGGGGCAAGAAAGAATCGCTTAATGCTATTAGCACTTACACTACTCGCTGCTACTATTAAAACTGTATAGGCTATGCAAAAGGACTTTGTAGTATTAATGCTTAGCCTAGATATTAGCGGCGCCTATAATAATATACCCTATGAGCGTCTCCTATATATCTTTAGGGCAAAGGGCTTCCTAGAATAGATTATTTAGTTTGTTTAAGGATTTATAGGCTAGAAAGAAATATTACTAGTCTTTAGCGAATACCAGAGCCCCCCTATTGTAGTTATAATAGGAATACTATAAGGATTACCTCTGTTGCCTATACTCTTCCTCTTCTTTATAAGTAACCTGCTTAATACCTTTAAGGAAGGGGCGACCTAGGGGATAGGCTTTGTCAATAATATAAACCTAATTATATATGGGCTAACAGCCGTAGAGAACTATAGGACACTAGAGAAAGCCCATAACACCTATATAGAATAGGCAAGATGATATAGAGTCTAATTCTTACTAGAGAAATACTAGCTAATCTATTTTATAAGAAAATGTAACTAATCTGTAGATTTTTAGCATATAATCTATATCTAAGGTTTTAGGGGTTAACTGGTTTAAGGCCTAAGGGTATTAGGAGTATGGGTAGATAGTAAGCTCTAGTAGAGCGCATATACGGTGTAAGTGGCCTGTAAGGGCCAAGTATAGTATATTGCTATGTCCAGGATTGTTAATTCTATATAGGGTCCATGCTTCTAGAGGTTACGCCTACTATATATAGCAGTTGTCTGGCTAACCATGACGTATAGATCTAGTATTTGGGCTATTAGAGAAACCAAGAAAGGCCCCCCTAAATTACTCCTTAAACTACTCTAAAAGGTCCAAACAGCCTGCCTTAGGAGTATAATAGGCGGGTATAAGCGAACGGCTATAGCACTGCTTAAGAAGGAAGCCAATATTCTCCCCTTATAACTATATATTAAAGCCAATATAATGTAAAGGGTATAAAAGGAACGCAACTCTAATGTTATAAAGTATATTAAGACACGCCTAAACAAACTATAGAGGGACCCTAGGGTGCCCTATAGGAGAAGGAACTAATAACCCCAAAGTAGGGAAGATATATTAGGAAAACAGGTGGAGAAAGTAGAAGAAGAATAGTGCGGCG
>Ga0307507_10005368_pt1 | contig 21154 bp, 14 predicted proteins | sample 7_EM_MG_FD_207223 | JGI IMG/M metagenome (GOLD analysis project Ga0307507, IMG submission 207223) | Populus trichocarpa ectomycorrhiza microbial communities from riparian zone in the Pacific Northwest, United States - 7_EM | ecosystem: Host-associated > Plants > Roots > Unclassified | place... | reverse complement strand
CCGACTCGTGCCTGTGGCCAATGTGGCTGCTTCCCCCCCCCCATGCTGGTGCCCTGCACACCTGAGACTCCGGACATTCCCATGAGTCTTGGTGGCGGGAGAAATACTGATCTGTCAGGTCTTGGCGATAGCAAGCATGCATCGTCACTGCATATGTCAAAGTCCTCTCTCCCTTCCTCATTCGCCCCCCTTTCCCCGACTGCATCCTCTGTCACGGTTGACATGATGGATGCGTTGAGCGACATAGGGGCTGGACGCTCCTCCCCCCTCTCGGATTCCTCGACTTCATCGATCGAGAACATCCCCACCAGGCGCTTTCATTCTGAGGGTGCCACCGATTATACCAACCTCCTGGAGGTTGCCAGAGACATCCGGTCCATCGGTGAGGGCCACAATGAGATCTTGGACGCGTTGAAGGGAATGGCAGATCACGTCATCGCCCTCGAGCGCATGTGTCAATGACTCCAAACGAGGGTTGACGAGTTGGAGGAGGCCGACGATGTGTTGGCTTACCGTGAGTCTGCTCTCGCCCTCCCCCCCACTGACGACGCGCCCTCTGGCAGGAAGAGGCGCAGGAATAGGAATAGGTCTCGCAAAGGACGCTCCGGTCCTGCAGACACGCCTGCCGCTACAACCCCTGGCCCTTGTGGCCATCCCTCCGCTCCCGCACCGGCTGCCCCCATCGCCGCCCCCTAGACCAAGCCTGGTCCCCCACCGGTCCCCTCGAACACCAGACCTGTTACCTCTGGTCCGGCCGCCGGTGTCCCTGGATCTTGGGTGGAGGTTGTGAAGACTAAGGCCCCTGCTTCCGCTTTCCGGAACCCACAACCGCCCACTCGCGGCCCCCCTCCCTCGGTTTCCCCTTCCCTGATCACTGCGTGTGATCGACACTTGACCCTCCGGTTCGCCACCCGGCGTTCCCTTGCCCTTCCTCAAGGGTGCTCTGCGGAAGCTATCCGCACTAGGATCAACGCCATGTTTTCGACCTCGGCCAAGATTGTGGGTACACACCCCTCTCTCAAGGAAGCCCGCCTCCACGCCGATATCGGCTGCATTTTCATGACTCTGTCTGAGCATTCTGCTCAACAAGTCGAGGGTTTGTTGGGGAAAGTTCACGCTGTGCTGATATGGGACTTTTCTTTTCCTGATTTTTCCTTTGCACGCGACACACAGCGTGTTAAGATTTTGGTGATTGGTGTTCCGCTTGCTGATACTGGCAGCGGATCTGTGTGGAAGTTGGACGACTGGATGAACGACAAGGTCTATGACGGCCTTAGGACTGACTTGGAACGTTCGAATCCAGGTATCGTCACCCTCGGTCAGCCCAATATCATCAGGTCCATACATTCGATGAGGGCATCTGGCGCTACTGCCTGTGCTGTGAAGTGTGTGGTTGAGAAGAGCGATGCCTCGGATGCTGCTCTACATTCGACCCGCCTGTGCATCCATGGTAGTAACCGTGTTTGTTGACTCTGGACAGAACACACACCTGCTCGCGCCTTCAATAATTGCTTGACGCTTGGGCATATCTCCACCCTTTGCCCCTCCCCTCCCTGCCTGCAAGGGTGAATCTTTTGAGGAGATTGAACGTAACCTGTTCGCTTCCTCCGGTAGCATTTTTCGGACAAGGAGTTGACGCGCACCCCGACGTGACCATGGGTACGAACAAGGACAATCTGTTTGCGGCACATAAGGACATGTTGGAAACGTGGGCCGGCGATCCGGGTATCATCGTGTATACTGATGGATCCAAGAACCCGTCCGTGGGCAGAGTCTTGGTAGCCTGAGTAACCTTCGAGGGTGGGATAGCTGGTGTGCCATATGGTATCTCCGTCCCGCCATCCTGGAGTATCGTGGAATGTGAACTGTTCGCTATATTGGGCGGATTACGTAGCATACCGAACACGTACGCGGGCACCGTCTGCATTTATTCTGATTGTGTCCCTGCGTTATGGATGATCGACGCAATGAAACCTCTGGGTGACTCTGTGGGATTGTGGGACATATTCACACCCATACTAAACAGGTTCGAATCGGTATCGATGAGCTGGGTTCCAGGACATCACGGAATACATGGTAAAGAGCTTGTAGATACGGCGCCCAGGAATGCTGTCACCCCATTGAAGGCTTGGAGGTGGGATGGGTTATGCTTTGGCATTGGGCAATTGGAGATGGCTCGCACGGCTAGAAGCGACGAGTGGTTGAAATGGCACCGAGAAGAGGGTCACTCGTATTACACGAGGAAACCACGGAAGCCTTCGCACTTGAAGAAGCTCACGAGGATGGACTTTTATGTCATCATGAGGCTTCATAGCGGGATGGGTGTGAGCGGCCATGACACTTGTGGCGACGATCTCCCACGATACCATCTATTGGATTGCCTGAGGTTTGCAGCTGGCCTCCCATGTCGTAGCACTCGTGTTGACGATAAGGTGATCGGCGACTGGGTGGACTGGGCCCGACATCATTTCTACCTGGGTATGGGTATCCCAAAGGGTCTGGAAGAGATTGACGGTTGTCTGGTTGTCGCTGGGAACCCCTTTACCGGGTGCGCGATCGTCAATAGGGACGGCAGCATGGTTCAGGTTGGTTTCCCGATGAGACCGTGTGGGCGGTGTGGTTCCCTTGTGGCGAATCATAAATGCCGACGACCCACAGACACGATTCCTGACAAGTATTATTTCTTGGGACCGAACGATACTCATTGTAGAATGTGTGACTCCGGGGCTACATTGGTCAACCAGCATTTGCGGCTGAAACCTAGGTGCCATGATGCCTGGCGAGATGCTTTCTGGGATGACATGCGCACGGAATGGGACGATGTACCGGAGAGATTGAAGACCGCATTGGTTGTTCCATTCGGTATTGTTATAACCGTTGTGGTTAACACCTGTCGCATATATGATCGTGCCTTTTCGGGTAGAGATGGTCTGAGGGCGCATTGGAGGGGTGTGGCTGGTGATGATTGCTTCCTGACACTGATTGGGAATTTGGAGGACAAATTGTTTGCGGGCGGTGATATGTTTTAGGGCAGATTGATTGTTTTTGTTTTTGTTGTTTGTGTTTTGTTATGTTTTTGTGTTATTTTGTTTTGTTTTTGTTTTTATTTTTGTTTTTATTTTTATTTTTATTTTTATTTTTTAATTTTGTGAATGCTGTATGCTGATCGGGCTTTCTTTCCCTGTGGTGGGGTAACTACGAGCTGCGCGGGTGGTATTTTCCAGATATACTATGGGCTAGGCAGGTTGAGCTGGCGTACCTCGGGATTGTACTGCTGTTGAGGGCACGTATGCCGATGTCGGCGGTGGCTCTTGTATTTAGTTACGAATGAAATATTTGAACTACAGGACATGATTCTGTGAATGATGATTTCCTACTTGTATCTATTAGGTTTCGTATGTGTGGTTTCATTTTTCTTTAATGATCATAATCTAGAAATTTGGAAAATCGGATTTTTCTATGGGAACAGCCTGTGATCCAGATTTTTCCAGATTCCTACGGGAAGTCCTCCATTATCTGCTAGTCTACTAGCGAACAAGCGCCACACACTTAACTTATGTGGAACCTGCTGGGGCTAATAGTTGGGTGTGCCACCGCCAGCCACCCACGTGCCTTGCGCCCAGCATCCTAGAGCCGTTACCTCTCGCAGACGTCATGCAGCACTAAACTTTACCGAATACCAGTTCTTTCCTCGCTTTCCTTCAGTCATCACACCACTCCTCATCCAACAACGTCCCAGCTAGACTTCTCGTTTAATTCGTTCCTACAACATCTAATTTGGCCTTGACCTCTCTCAATTCATCCCTTTCTTACCTCTGTTTAAAGCTCTTCATAATCGGACACTAAACTACAAAGAAGCGGGGCAGCCCGTGCTAGGTGACTTGAGGAGGTTGAGGTCTGTCTAGTCGGGCTAATTAGCTCCTCTCATCTATTTTCTTGCGGATTTGAATTCCTTTAGACTGTACTGCCAGTTGCAGGATTTAATATCAGGATGTTGGAAGGATTGGTATGTCAGCTGTCTCAAGTAGGGTTAGGTCATGTTTCGCTAATCTCGCGGTCAGATTGCGACGCTAATGAATCGGTTCCTGGGGATGTATGATGGTAATTGATGCCGAATCGTGTTACAATTTACTGACCACTATGATTAGGTACATCAAGAACTTCGATAGTAGGCAGCTAAATGTTGGCATTTGGAGGTTGGTTTTCGGAATGGCGAATCACGATCTTTACTAACATTTTGGTCTTTCCCAGTGGCGATGTACGATTACGAAACCTAGAGCTGAAGAAAGAGGTATATCTTATCGAGACTATCTATGAGCCATGGGATAATTTCTTACTGTTTTTTAGGCCTTGGATCACATGAAGCTCCCCCTAAATGTCATGGAAGGACATCTGGGGCAACTTACACTACAGTAAGCCAGCTTGTCGCTCGGGACAGTTGATTCACGGCTGATAGCATCACAGAATCCCCTGGAGTAATCTGAAAGGCAAGCCGGTGAAAGTAATTATCGAAGATGTGTATCTACTGGCCAACCCAAAGGCCGATCAGGAGGTGAGAGAACTGCTCTTAGTAACCCTAGCTATAATTATTATCTCCAAGGTGCTTACCTGTCACCACATAGTATAACGAAGAAGAAGAGGAACGGCGGAAGCAATCCGTCAAACAAGAGAAACTTCAAAATGCAGAGTTGCTTCAAGATAGGAACACCGAGGGGATGTCGCCGGAGGAGCTACAGAAAAACCAGAGCTTTACAAACAGTCTCGTTACCAAAGTAAGAACCGAATAGCCAATATCTACCTAAGATTCCCTGTTAACACCTAGTGATAAAAGATCTTAGATAATCTTCAAATCACGGTGAAAAATATTCACATCCGATACGAGGACTCTCTCAGCACTCCAGGGGTAGATACCACCCTTTCCTCAATACTTTACTAAATAATAATGCTGACTCCGATAGCACCCGTTTTCCCTTGGATTCACGCTTGAGGAGTTTTCTGCCGTCTCAACCAACGAAAACTGGGAGCCCAACTTTATTCAGGATGATGTTTCTGTTACCCACAAGCTCGCCAAGTTGGGCTCGTTGGCCATCTATTGGAACACGGACTCTGAGCACTTTGGGGGTCGCCCTAATACCCACGCGATGATGATAAAAGGTTTCAAGGATCTTATAGCATCTGAAAGCAATATACCTGCTGGTCACCAGTTTGTGCTAAAGCCTGTGAGCGGCACTGGTCATATTGAAATGAACAAAACCGGTAGAGCAGATGTTCCTAAGATGATAGCCCGAATGATATTTAACGAAATTGGTTTCATTCTCGATGAGGACCAATATAGAGACGTACTTATGATGATTGACAATTTTCACTTTTATCTACGTCATCAACAATACAAGAAGTATCAACCAAGAGGAAAGTCCCCAAAGGAGGACCCAAGGGCATGGTTTCTTTTTGCCGGTAACGCTGTTTTAAGCCGGATACATGAGAAAAATAAGAGATGGTCTTGGGATTACTTCCGTGAAAGAAGGGATGACAGGAAACGGTATATTGGGCTGTTCAAGCAACTGAAACAGCAGGAGCAGCTGCCGGTATCCGAGACGGAGGAATTGAAGAAGCTTGAATGGAAACTGTCATACGAGGATCTAAGATTCTATCGATCCCTTGCAAGAAATCAACTGCGGAAGGAGCGTGCGTTGGTCAAAAAACCGGAGAATCAGCAAGCGCAAGGGTGGGTTTCATGGATGTGGGGTTCTGCTCCAAAGAAAGAGGAGGAGCAAAGCGCCGTCATGACTGACCAGCAACGTAAAGAGCTTTATGAAGCGATCGATTGGGATGAGAAGAAGGCTATAGCAGATTCCATCGACCTCCCACGTGATTCGGTTAAAATGCAGGTTGAGGCGAGTTTGAAAACTGGAAGCTTCACGCTCAAGAGAGACCCCCACGGAGACGGAACAGAAATACTGGCACTCCTGTTTGACACGTTCAAGTCAAGGATCCTGCAACGCCCAGATTCCTTCTACGGTGAGCTTAGCCTCGGAGGGTTAAGAGTTTATGATGGCACGACCAAGGGATCCTTATATCCCCAGATCGTGAAAGTTAAGGATGTCATCCCCGCTCTCGGACTTGAAGAACTAGATGACGATGACGAGAACGTCCCAAAGGAATTGGACTCTGATGCACCGTTTTTTCAAGCTTCCTTCGAACGTAACCCGCTGGATGAGAGCGCTGATTCAGCAATTACAATGAAGATGAGGAGCATGGAAATTATCTACAACCCCAGATTTGTTGAGGAAATTTACAATTTTTTTAAGCCTCCCGAGCGGCATATGGAGAGTATCGGTGCTCTGATGGAATCGGCAGGGGCTACTGTAGAAGGCATCCGACAACAAACACGAGCAGGGCTAGAATTCGCTTTGGAAGAACACAAGACACTTAACGCCAAGTTAGATCTGCAAGCGCCTCTGATTATTATACCCGAGAGTATCTGCGACGCGAAGTCGAATTGTTTAATTCTCGACGCCGGACATGTTAGCCTGACGAGCGACCTGGTAAAAAAGAGAGATATCAGAGAGATACATTCCAAACAGAAGCTACAGTATAGTAACGAGGATTATGCAAGGTTAGAGTCGTTGATGTATGACAAGTTTTCTTTGAAGTTAGAATCAACTCAGGTTCGTGTCTACCACTCTAGAATCCATATTTTCCTTCATAATCTAATTTCAAGACTAGGTTCTCATTGGGCCTTCCGTGGAAGAAACGAAGCTACAGTTACGTGCAAAGTCCGATAGGAAGCATCTTCATATTGTTGATCGGATTAATATCAATTTCACAGTCGATATATCTATCCTCCCTAAAGCTTCAAACCTTACAAAGTTCCGAATGTCCGGCCATCTTCCCGTTCTTCATGCTTCTTTGTCGGACAAAAAATATAAAGCCCTGATGAAAATAATCGACGTGGCAATCCCGAAACTAGGCAACGAAGGGTCACCTAATCCCCAAAAGCCAGTACGCCAACCTGCTCAGGCATGGAAATCTAAGCCCATGCCTGACCAAGCTCGTCCAGCCCCCTTTCAGTTTCCTTCAAAGCAAGAAGACCTGGTGCTGCAGGATGACAGTGATGCCGAGGATGAGACAGATGAGCACTTTGAGGAAGCATCTGATGGTATTCCGAACAATTCACCTAGTACTCATCAGAGAACATTCGAGCTCAAGTTTACCGTGGGGGAACTGCGGGGATCTCTATTCCGGGCAGATCCAGAGGGGAGGAATCCCGATAAGCAGCTAGTCCTCTTAGTTGCCGAACACTTTGCTTTAGATTTCCACATCAGGCCGTTTGATATGGCTGCGGAAATAATTCTAAAGTCATTAAACGTCGAAGATCTAATAGATGACGATCCGTCCACTACTTTCAAGCGAATTGTCACCTCCGATGCGCTTCAAGAGCAATCGAATGACAATCCTCTCTTCTTTGTCAAGTACGTAAAGGTGAAGCGAGAGTCTCCAGAATTTATGACAGTCTATGAGGCCATTGAGACAAACGTGGACGTTTCTATATCTACGATTAACGTTGTGATAACCAGAAAAACTGTTTTAACGCTCCTTGATTTCATCATCACAACCTTTACTAATCCTGGTGGCAATCAAACAAAAGCTTCGACCCAGGTAATAGAAGGCGCTACAGAGGATTCCGGAGAGAAGGTGTTGGGCCCGGCGGCTTCCAACGATCCCCCGGAAGCTGACAAAATCCGTGTTAAAATCAACTTAGACAGTATAGGCCTAATCCTCAATAATGACGGTATACGCTTAGCGACCCTTAGCCTTGCTAGTGCGGACGTTGGTATATTTCTCATGGGGAAAACTATGCGGATTGGAGCGCGGCTTGGAAACTTTTCCCTCTTTGACGATGTCAATGAAGGCGCTGAAGAGGATTCGCCACTAAGACAGCTTGTTACTATCCAGGGTGACGAACTAGCAGATTTCCGATATGAGACATTCGATCCAGAAGCAATCCAATCATACCCTGGCTATAATTCTTCAATCTACCTCCGTTCCGGTTCCATTAAAGTCAACTTTGTGGAAGAACCGTTCCGGAAGATTATTGACTACGCTATTAAATTTGGAAAAATGCAAGCACTTTTTAACGCTGCGCGTCAAGCTGCCATGAATCAAGCTAGCCAAATGCAAGAAAATGCAAATCAGATTCACTTTGATATCTTGGTCCGAACTCCTATTATAGTCTTCCCGCGAACCAATGTCGGTGGCCATGCGGAGCGAGATCTTCTCACAGCATATCTCGGAGAGCTTTACGCGCAGAACAAATTTATCTCTCTTGATAATTCCGAAAATTCCGAAAATTCCGCTGTAGTGAATAAAATTTCCGCCGGGATCAGCAAGACGCGACTAACATCCGAATTTTACTTTAATGATGGTCAAAAAGAGGAGCTTGAGCTTTTGGACAAACTAGATATATCTTTTGGAGTTACATATCTTGAACATACTTGTAATGCCGAGCGGCCGGATCTCGAGGTAAGATTTAACCCTACAATTTCAGATATGAGCTAATTCTCTCAGATCGAGGGCGCAATGTCCGACCTCAATCTCAAGTTAACCCAAACACAGTTCAAGTTCCTACTAGAACTCTCTCGATCGATTCCGATGGTCTTTGCAAGTGATCCTGGAGATGAAGAAATTGTCGAACAGTTACCGACGGGGAGTATAGAGCCAGCGAAAAAGACAATTCGACAAACGAACGAGGAATCAGCCAAAATAGTGCATCTAAACCCAGAACTAGGTGTCAGCTCAGACACTTGGACCAAGGTGGACATGGTCTTTAGCGTAGGGAGCATTGCCTTAGAATTGTTCACTGCTGACCCGGACAATCCTGTTGGTGACCTTGAAGCTGCAAGCTTATCTAGAGCTTCCCTGAGCAATACTAATGTTAAGCTCCGAATGATCAGCGACGGCTCGATTGAATCAGAGCTTCTAATCGATTCCTTCAATATTAGAGATAGCCGGCTCCAGGAAACCAACAAGTTCCGCAAGATCATGTCATCAACCAATGATCAGGGGTCACAATTCATGGCCAGTGTTACGATTTCAGGTGGTGCAGAGCGAAACCTTGTGGCACTTCTAACAATCGATAGCCCCAGAATTATCTTTGCCTTGGACTATATCTTCGCCCTTAGGAGCTTTGTGATGTCGGCGCTAGAAACTGAGGAGAATCCGATGACAGAGGCGTTAGACGAAACCTCTGAGAGTGAAGATGATCTCAGCGAGAGAAGTACCCGCCTCGGGCTAGGTTCGCTTAGCAAGACAGATCGTTCGTCAAGATCTACAGACTCCAGGAAAGATGGTAAGGCCAAGGAAGCCAATGAGGCAATGTCCATCTCCTTCCAAGTCAATATCGTCGATTCCCAAGTTATCCTTATTGCCAACCCCGGAATCAGTCACTCAGAAGCTATTGTCCTAAGCACAAAGCAGATTTTGGTTTCGCAGCAACATGCTCTAACCCTCCAAGTCGAGGAAGTAGGGATGTTCTTGTGCCGGATGGATAAGTTCGAAACCAGTCGTCTCCGGATTCTAGACGACTTTGCAATAACTGGATCGATGGACAACCGGTCCCTTGGTGCGAATCAGTCCATTCAGAGCATCCGGATAGACGTTGGCCCATTGGTGTTACGAGTATCCTTACGCGATATCCTTCTCGCGACCCAAATATTCAATAAGGCATCGGAAATGTCTTCACCCAACAAAGGCAAGCCCGAGATAGAAGGCGAGGCCAAGCGTCTTGGCACCTCAAAGGCGTCTGGGAAATCTCTCAAGAGAAGAACTGCCAGCGGGAAAGAGCCTTCAACTGCGGCACGGCACGGTGCAAAATCTTCTGGAGCCTCTAGGAGTCAGACATCCCAAGGCCGGCAAGCCGCTTCGACAATTGTGAAGCGAGAAGAGTTGACTGCCAATTTTGCTGGGATGCGAGTAATACTGATCGGAGACCAGCATGAGCTACCATTATTGGACTTGAGTGTAAAACATTTCAACGCTCGAGTAAAAGATTGGTCCGGAGAGGTATGTCATCCATTAACAATCTACCGTCCATCATTAACCATGTTTCACAGCTGGATGCGGACACAAGTATCGAGTTGTTCATGAACATCTACAACTTTTCGAAATCTGCCTGGGAGCCATTGATTGAGCCATGGCAGTTGGGCTTCCATGTAAGGCCGGCCACTCCTGAATCCCCCAATAAACTTCTGCTAAATGGCATTAGATGTCGCGCTCGGTTCAGCTAGAAAAACTCTCAATTGATCTTTACTCTCGGAAGATGTTAGAATTGACTATCACGTCCCAGACAATAGCTTTAGCTTCCAAGGCAGCTCAATTCATGCAACAAGACGAAGATATACTGACAAAACCTCGCGGCGCCGATTCCCCTTACCGGATTCGCAACCAGACCGGATTTCCTTTGCATGTATGGGCTGCTTCTGACCCACTCTTAGGAGAATCGATGGCAGTTAAGCTCGAAGATGGGCAACAAGTGCCTTGGAGATTTGAAGAATGGGAGAAGATGAGAGAAAACTTGAGCCCCGATGGATCCAGCGGTATTGTAGGCATCAAAATTGAAAATTCAGGGTTCGAGAGTATTACCGAAATACCCGTTAATAAGGAAGGAGAAACGCTTTATACACTTCGTCCGCCAAAGGACAATACTCTCCACCGTCTGCTATGTGAGGTACATCTTGGGACAGATAATGTCAAGTACATCACCTTCAGGTCACCTCTCATCATCGAGAACAACACTCAGATTCCTGTCGAGATTGGTGTCTTGGACATTGAAGCCCAGAACATCGTCAGGGTCTATAAAATACTACCTGGTGAAAGCCAGCCAGCCCCAATAGAGGCCGCATATCACCAATCAGTAGTGGTTAGGCCAGATGGTGAACCTCCTTAATCTCCTCCAGCACGGCTCAGTTGCTAACTCTTCTCTAGCTGGGTTCGGGTATAATTGGTCTCAAGACCACCTGTTTTGGAGAACCCTTCTGAAAAAACCGACTAAATGCCTCAACTGCAATAGTGAAGAGGGAAATAATGCACCTCCATTTTACTTCCAAATGCACGCCACCTTCTCACGAAATAATCCAGCAGCAAAATCATATCCATGCATGAGGATCCAGCTGTCTGCACCTCTCGAAGTCCAAAACCTTCTTCCCTATGACTTCAAGTTCCGCATATATGACAAGCATACCAAGAAAGAATGGACGAATTTTCTTCGCAAAGGTGGCTTGAGCCCAGTCCATGTGGTCGAACTTTCACACCTGCTTCTCATGAGTATTGATATGCAAGATACCGTTTATAACGCCAGCGACTTCGCTATAATCAATTCTGATAGCACAGAGTTTGATAAGGAAACAACGCTGGTGGCAAAGGACAACCAGGGCTTAGAACTGAGGCTCCAGCTACATTACTTCCCGATTTCTAATAGTGGTGGTGCCTTCCGAGTTGCGGTCTATAGTCCTTATGTGATTCTGAACAAAACTGGGTTGACGATGATGGTTATGTCTAAGTCTTTGTTACAATCTGCGAAGGTTGCTGCAGGGCAGATGCAAACGAGTGAGGGGTCTCCTTTGGCAGTTCATGACCTCAGCTAATACTTTCAGGCACAGGATCCTCTCAACGAGCTGTCCCTTACATGTTTTCCTACCCAGATGACGAACGGCAGAACCGTGCAGTCCTCAAAGTCGGAAACTCAACCTGGAGTAGACCGCACAGTTTTGAAGCGATCGGAAACGTTGCAGAAGTAGTCCTTCCGTCCTCAACAAAGGAAACTGAGCTGCATATCGGAATTTCGGTGGACGAGGGAGAGGGAAAATACAAAATGACGAAAATAGTTACTTTAACTCCTCGATTTATCCTTAAGAGCAAGTTACCGGAAGCTATTCAGATAAGAGAGCCTAGCACCGGCTCAAACAACATCATGACTCTCAGCCCTGGAGAATTACTTCCCTTACATTTCCTCAAAGCTTCTGAGCGTAAACAACTGACTTTGCTTTTCCCTGGCATCAATAATCGATGGTCATCTCCTTTTAATATCTCTGACTTGGGAAGTGTGCACGTCAAGATGCATAAAGCTAATCAGCGGCAAAGCCTTATACGGATAGACATCTTACAGGAGAAGGCCACTATTTTCCTACATCTCAGCATTGAGAAGAAGAATTGGCCATTCTCTATACGGAATGAGAGTAGCCAAGAATTTACTTTCTATCAAGCTGACCCCAACCAGGATGACGATGAAGAAAAGGAGAGTGACTTCCGTCCAGTTTATTACAAAATTCCGCCCCGAAGCATTATGCCTTACGCCTGGGATTTCCCCGCTGCTAAGAGCAAAGAGCTTGTTCTAATGGTTCGCGACCGGAAACGACATGTTCGCCTTGCTGAGATCGGTAATTTGGTAAGTTCCCACCTTATTTTTGCCAAGATAGATCTTGGGTTCTGACCTGCTTCTAGGTTCCTTTCAAAGTGGAAACTGGCGGAATTGGTGAAGATGGCGATCCAATAAAGAAGATAATCGAGATCAACGTTCGAGCCGATGGCCCCACACAAACTCTAGTCCTTTCTAACTACCGGCCTTCCAAGAGCTTGTACAAACCCAAGACCAACACATCGTCTACTAGTGTTGCGACAAACGCCGGTTTCGAAGTCAAGGACGAGGACAGCGACATTACCTTTCAGGTCCAAATCCGATTTGCTGGGATCGGAATCTCACTTATCAACAAACAGCTCAAAGAATTGGCCTACATTACTTTCCGTGACCTGGAAGTGAAATACAATGAGTCATCTCTCCTTCAAACCCTCAACGTTCTTTTAAAGTGGATCCAAATTGACAATCAATTGTATGGAGGACTTTTTCCCATTATTCTCTATCCTAGCGTCGTGCCCAAGACAGGTAAAGAAATGGATGTTCATCCCTCGCTTCACGCATCAATCACTCGAGTGAAGGATGACTGTAAGTTTCCTACGTTTCCCGAAATCCCAAATCATTAGCAGTCACTAATGTACAACAGCATACGGCGTACTCTACATTAAATACGCCACATTCCTATTGCAACAGATGACGCTTGAAATCGATGAGGACTTTATTTATGCACTTCTTGACTTTTCCAAGATCCCCGGCGCTAGTTGGATGGAACCCGATGATGGAAAGCTCTGTGACGACGACTTAGACATTCCAGAGCCGAAGACGGATAGTGCCGGGCAAGATATGTACTTCGAGTTGCTGAATATTCAGCCCGCACAGCTTGACATTTCACTTCTTCGGACAGAAGTAGTCAACGTTGAGGACAAAACTTCATCACGTAACCCCTTACTGTTTATTCTAAACGTCTTTACAATGGCGATCGGAAATATCAATGATGCGCCGGTGCGCTTGAATGCTTTGATGTTGGAAAATGCGAGGGTTTCAATGCCAGTCCTTGCGCGACACCTTCAGACCCATTACAGCAACGAGTTCTTGTACCAAATTCACAAGATTTTGGGATCGGCTGACTTTTTAGGCAACCCTGTTGGATTGTTCAACAATATCAGTTCTGGCGTCTTGGACATATTTTACGAACCTTACAACGGCTTCATCATGACGGATCGCCCAACGGAGGTTGGTCTTGGGTTTGCCAAGGGCGCCACCAGTTTCGTCAAGAAGTCAGTATTCGGGGTATCCGACAGTTTATCCAAGTTTACAGGCAGTATGGCTAAAGGCATGTAAACACATTCCCTACAATGTCAATCTTCCATGAATACTAACCAACTACCTACACACAGGTCTCGCCGCGGCAACCCTAGACAAACAGTTCCAGGATCGTAGACGCATTTCGCGAGCACGGAACCGTCCAAAACATGCATTATATGGTGTAACATCTGGTGCAGACTCACTCATCACCAGCGTTGCCAGTGGTCTCGGCGGGCTTGCTAGAAAACCGATAGAAGGCGCAGAGCGTGAAGGTGCCTTAGGTTTCTTTAAGGGACTTGGCAAGGGTGTTGTTGGTCTAGCTACTAAGCCTGCGATTGGAGTCTTTGATCTCGCATCAAGTACGCGACCCTACCCTATCACTTCATCGCTCAGTACTAATATTCGAGTGGTACAGATGTCACGGAGGGTATCCGTAACACAACGACTGTTTTTGACGCGGAAGGACTCGACCGGGTTCGCCTCACACGATACATCGGCCAGGATGGTGTTGTTAGACCGTACTCACAGCGCGAAGCGTTAGGCCAATTTTGGTTGAAGCAACTAGACAACGGAAAGTTCTTTGACGACGAATACATTGCTCACCTAGAACTCCCTGAGCAGGACCTAGTAGTAATGTTGACATATTCGTGGGTCCCCCTTACCTTGTTTTAGTGAGACCGATACTAATGAAGAGTTAGGCGAATCATGCTTGTCAAAGCCAAACGACTTTACTGCCAATGGGATCTTTCTCTAAACGAGCTTCAAACAATCAGCATGGAGAAAACAGGAATAGCTTTAATGCTACGGGGTGGCCGGCAAGGTCCCTTCATACCAACCAGGGACGAGTCGTCACGGAAGTTCTTATTTAAGAAAATTGGACTGGCTGTTAATTCGTTCAATAGCACAGCTGCAGTTTCTTAAGTTGTCTAACGTGAGATTAAGACTTTTCTTGAGAAAATATTTCAATCTGCTTTCTTTCCTTTCCTTCAGGGTGTCATATTCAACGTCTCAATGAGTGTTTTTCCGTCTATTTCATGATACCATGTTCTTTCAAAAACACATCAACGCCTGGTCAGTCGAGTTTGATTTTCTGCCAACACGGTTCACCACACAGCGTTTATCCGGGTATTTTTCAATACTTAATTCTAGCGAAATATATTTTTTACTACTATATAGCGCATTCTAAACCCCCAACAATAACATTTACCCATCAAGAATAGTTCTCATCCCGAAACATGAAATATCACCCGTGCCGTAAACTACGACCCAAAACTACTATACACTAACGCACATAAAAATCATCATAATAGGGCTTCGTTTGTGCGAAGATTATCGGCGAATTTTGTGATACGTGTCTCTTTGACGATACGTTCATCAGTGTGCCCCCCAAGATGGCCTCCACTACTCTTGTGGCTACGTCGTCGTTCAGCCTCAAACTCAAGGTTGGCGCGAGAATCTGAAGTTCCAGTGTGGTGATTGCTATGAATGGAGCCATGCTTTTCATGTCCCGTTCGTGACCTCCATGGATGGTGGTCTTCTCGATATGGGTGCGCGAGTCAATCAACCCACCGCCACGGCCGTAATATTATTATGCCACAAATAGCATAAACCCTACCCTAGCCTACTCCACAATACACTACTGCCCCTTCCCCATTCCAATATCGGCAGCAACAGCCGTTGAAGTGACAAAATCCCACCTCTTCTTTACCCGGACCCCTTCCTTTCGGTCCCTCATGAAGCTCCTCGCATGTACCGATCGTGTTACTGGGTTTGTGGGTTCGGCCACGTCGGGTTTAGGTTAGGAAAGGCGGGGGCCAGGTTCCCCCGGCGGGGTGAGTGATAGGCTGTGATTAAGTGCTTTATTCAATCATAATGGAAGAGGAAGGCATTTGTGTACGAAGTCAAGATTATAAATGGGAGACGGTAAGGGTTGTGATTCAAGCGCTTATTCGTCTCCTCTGTTATTTCGAGGTATAATAGACCACAGCCCAATGTAGGGGAAGTAGTGCTGAAGGGACCGCCTTTACAAACATCGTGGTATCATACAGAGGACGGGTAGCCCGGTGTCATCTCAATCGCTGTCTTCACCAATACAGCCCGGAAAATATTTCTTGTTTCCCAAGACTAGCCAGGTGGTACTTAACTCTCTAGAAGTGTTCCGCTAGGCCGGCCATTGGGCCAGGAGTGATATTGAGAGGGTTTGGGTAGGATAACGGTGTGAACGAAAATATGTGGTTAGGGGCCCAGGGAAGCATTACATAATAGTTATTTCTACTAACCCACTCTAGTACTCATCTTACAACTAGTCATGCCTCACAGCCACTCCTACTCCGAAACTCGGGACGTGCCTTTTATTATTCCCCCAGGAGCTCCCTGATTCTCACATACGCGCAGCCATGGCAAGCCCACCCAAAGCCGCCTGCAAAGTACCCCTCTTCCCAGGGCAGAGCGTCAAAAGCTTTACTAATAATTTAACAGCTAGACCTGACCTATCCTTTAACCCCTCAAGAGCGTACCACGAGACCAAATGAAAAATGCGCCGACACTTCGCGCGCAATGTTATCTCAGAAGGGCGTGGATAGCCGCTTGTATCCTATCGAGTGATTTCCTGTGGATTGAAGTACTCGAGCACTACAGGCTCCGAACCAAACACATTGAGGCATGCGAGGCAATTGTGTAAGCCTTAGCTCACAGTTCACCGGAATCTTTCTCCAGCTCGATACCCCACACAACGCGAGTATTTAGGTGCCGATCCGGGGGGTTGTAGCAAGGCTGTATATCGGAGAACAAGTCTGTTTCGCTTTTGCGCCTTGGCCCCGGAACGATACCGACATCTCTCATGTACTCTAGACGTATGCGGGTGCTGGCACGTCTCTCGGCGGTTCCGTGTACCTGTTCGGGGCGACTGCACCAGTGGGTGCGGTGCAACTTTGGCCATCAATGCAGAAAGGAAGTCACCCCTAAACCACCGCCCATAGGATTACACACGGTTTTGCTGATTTCTACACGCTGGACTGGAATTACTCCTAGAGGTACAGTAGTTAAAATGTGCATTTTAATCCTATCATAACCGTATTCGTGGCTAGTACCCTGTACACTGATTACATGCCGGCCTGCGCCGACTTCGCAGTTTTAAAATACAGTCCACCGTACTAATCACTATCTCTAGGCTTTTAGTACGTGAGGGGGAAAAACCAAAAATTTCCCACAAAATTTCGTCCGCAAGGTTTGGAAACAAGCCCTCCTAGGCAATTCTTGAGAGGAAATTCCCCATGAACAGAATACTCGAGTACAAAGAAATAGACCAATGGCTGCTGTACTTGCTGTTTATATTGTCAGGGGTGCCCTGGGCGCGTGAAACGAAACAAATAAATAAACAAACCCTTTGAACTCGGCCACTTAATTGGCCCGCTGGCTTTTGGCCGGTCGCAATCACGCCTCCCCTTCACACACCCAAATACCAATCTCCAATCTCATCGCATAGAAATAAATTTGAGATTACGCTTTGTCCGCGGAAACCGCCAAATTCCCCTCAGAACCCAAAAAAAAAACATAACCTATAAGAATTGACACCTGTTTAATGGTTCTTCGAGGTGGATCTAACTTCGTCCGTCGTTCGATCGATGGAATCTATTCGGTTATTCGGAAGCTTCCAGGTTTACGATCTGTAAAATGCAGTGAAGAAACAACCAGGCATTGGGTGGGCTAAACCAACTCTACACTGTCCCCTGTAAATGAGAGCTTGTATACCGGTGATATTTGAACTTGGAGGGAACACAGATAAATTTACAAGAAATGGCCACATTTCCTCCAGTTTACTTTCCATCGCTGCCAATAGGTTCAGTATGCTTGACAAACTATTGGCAGGTTAAACATTTCTCCTTGATTGGGCAGCAGGATACTCGGCAACTCTGGTCTAGAACCATGGAATTGCACCGCGCCCAACTCTCGAAATATAGATCATTAATAGGGATAGAGCTTACACCCACTCGAAGTAAATATTCGAATTCCAATCATAACTCGTGATTCGCAGACATAGCCCTCAGCTGAGATGTTTGCAGCATCGAGATGCTCCATGATCTTCACTATACCACGACGGAACTAGGCCTGCAAAAAGGATTTTTCGTTACCCTACTTTGACAATTTCCCTTTTTGCCCACCAAATGAAATACCCTTATTCGTCATCCGCCCAGTTCCGTCGTAGGTACGGTTAAGACTGTAGTCCACGAGAAAGCTACTTATCTATTCGGTGATCTCCATCATCCCTTCCACTGCTAGTGCTTGCAGGAAGAGATAGCCAGTCAACCTACAGAAACACACTTTGACCTATCAACAAACAAGTTATGGCCTGTGCCATGGGGTACTCTATTCGTTTATAAAGCATGCCTCCTAAAATTAATTTTCGTTTGCAGTCCCCCCGATCATTGCCGATTTCTACCGCAGAAGATCTCCGATATGCGAGTTCCGAAACCGTCGCCTTCCAGCCGAAGCTTAAGCCTCTCACCTTACTTCACCAAGAGAACAACACACAGAGCATGCACATGCCAAAACAACCACCACCACCACCACCTACTGTACGAAGGTACAGCGCCTAAGTTACTTCTTTCTCAATTAGCGTACACAAGCACTTTAAGCTAGCTCACGATACTGTTCAGTATCTGTGCCCTGCCCGTATCCTAATAAAACGCCGAGACTGCACCAGCCGTGGAGGAGCCCCCATCCCGCTGGTCGTGGTCTGGACTGGCTGCCTTTGTCAACAGAGTGACCACTTTGGTCGCGCGGATGCTCCCGTGCCTAGCGGCTGAGTCACGCTTTTGCCGTTGAGTTGGCATCGTGCGGTGCAACGGCAGGCCAATGGTACGGATTCCCCCACAGTGACAGCTCATACAGACATCTCATTCGTTGGCAGTTCCTCTCGACCCACGAGCCGGAGCTCGGGTATCTGGCTACATCTGAACAAGCGTGGGAGGCATTATGTAACACTTGAGCCAGCCTCCGAGTGACAAGGTGTGAGCGCGAAGACGCGGCTGTCAATCACTTATCGCGCCAAGTACAGCAGTTACAGCCAGCATCTCTGCACAAGGTTCTAGCAATAATTGCCTCTTTCCAAACCGAACAAAGCCGGATGTTGCGAGAAAAATTAACCGAAAGTAATTATCAAGGCACCAGGGGTGTTTCCTGTCCCAATTGACCACCCCCGATAACAGACGGGCAATGTTCCATGTTTGCATGGCAGATAAGTTCACAGAAATATACTGCCAACAGTGCAACAGGCCTGTTGCATTATCTCTGCAGCGTGACCCTTGTCAGCTAGGGTTACTCCCGACATATTTAAATCACATGCCTAAGGACATGATGCGATGAAGAAAAGCATTGTCGATCCAATTCCAAGACAAAAAAAGAGTACATCTTCCGCGTGCTAATCTGGTGCACAGGTACTGGTAAGTTATCAGCACCGTACCGAATCTCACGCCTTTTTAAAAAAGAGAGAGATGGTTGGAAATGACTAGGAAAGCGAGAAAGACTCACGAAGAGCGGGTAAAATGGGATCAGCAGAAATCCACTCAGTCAATCGGTTCGCAGGGGTCTCTCTGCACAGATCCTAAGCTAAAGATTTGCCGTACGTTGCTACTGTAGCACCAACGTATACCCCGCGCAGCGCTGCTAAACCCCCAAATGCACCACTCCAGCCAATAGGAGGGCGAGCCAGGGATATTTACACGTGAACTGCAAAATTTCTCAAAGCGACAAGGCCTAGAAAGGGTGCAGAACAAATTTGACATCTCCGCTTATTCCGCCTGCGATCGAGTAGCTTCGGGAATCTAGCATTACTCGAGTACGTTAACCTTGCCTCTCTCTGCTTCACGGAACAAATTACCAAACCTCGCCTGCTTAATCAGTCTTGCTTTCCGTTCAGGTAAAACATAATATCAACAAACATGAAACTTTTAAATTGCTTTTTCTCCCCCCCCGGTGTCGAATGTTCTATGAGTAGGGACACAAGACGGAGATCGATGATGGTAAACCCCGCCAGATGCACTTAGGGTTGGGGGTACTTTGTACGATACGCCTCACTGGTCATCCACAGAACTATTTTTTCCTTTTCAGTCTGGAAAGTTTCTGGCCTGAAAGCACATTGCTCCAACGGCATCAGACATAGTGGCTTGATGGGGAAAACCTCGGAAGGTTACCGTAACCGACCAGAACGTGCAAGATATTGGTACTCCAATCGACTGCCGTATTGCCTACATGCCATTAAACACCTCTCATGATTAAAAATATTAGTGCATCCAACACCATCTTACCATGAGAGCTAAAAAAAAAAAAACCCAACATCAGCGTGATATGAGTCCGCATCACGCCTCGCGCCTCAGACATGAAGTCACATCCATCGATCCACTTGAATGGAAGCATTTCCTCACAGTGTGCTTTACCGTGGCTGAGGAATAGCTACGGTGTGTCTGGTCGGCTGCCTTTTGGACAAGCATCCCTAGTTAATAGAATCTTCTGATATTGATTGTACGGAAAATTCACCGGATGACCCGAATCCTTCCCCCTCTCTCTCTCCAAAAACCTAATGCAGACTCCTCGTCTCTCTCCTGCATCGTGGCCGCCACGTTTTTTTTTCTTTTGCGCGTCCTACCTGCCCACGGGAATGGGTGTCATCTCCCGCGTTATGTACAGTACATGTCCGTATCAATTGTACTATAAACCTCCCTTCAAGCATTACATATTGCTTCAGCAGCAGTGAGCTTTCTCTCCCCTTTAAGAACACGCGTAACGGTTTAACGGCTCCCGCATCGAGAATATTTGCCCCCCCCCCCCGCCACCAGGAGCGAGGGCCCAGGGGGGGAGGAAGGAGTGACAGAAAGAATTTCCGCCTGCGGGCCGCAAATTTTCCGTGCCAGCCCCTGCTCCGGAGCTGTCATTGGGCAATGGGGTTGGTCGGGGGCGTAAGTGCTGACAGTGCGTATGTGTGATAAGTATGTGAAGAAAGTGTTTCCATTGAGAGCTTTATGGTAACCTCTACGTTGCTTACTCAAGTATCATACCGGTACCGTACCATACATAGCCATCCCACCTTTAAGCGTATCCAACTTATCCAGGTGCGGCAAATGCTCGTAGGTGCCCGAGTACCTGAAATTAAGTGCGGTATGACAGTTGGGAAAGCCCCTTGTTCCTGGAAATCCGCTGAGGCGTACAACTATTACAAATTTCCTGAATGTTGGTAAAGTGAACCCAAAGCTTCGGGGTTTGTTTCTTTCGTTTTTTTCAGGGCTTGATCGCGCAATAAGTCACCGGGGCCAGCACCGTACTCGCGGTAGGGGTAAAGTATTGGAACAAACAGGGGGGCAAATGTCTGTGCGAGGAACAAGACAAAGAGCGGTTATTTTCCTTCTTAGGTATCTTGGGATCTGAATGAAGGAAGTCTTGCATTGG
>Ga0307507_10005367_pt1 | contig 21159 bp, 15 predicted proteins | sample 7_EM_MG_FD_207223 | JGI IMG/M metagenome (GOLD analysis project Ga0307507, IMG submission 207223) | Populus trichocarpa ectomycorrhiza microbial communities from riparian zone in the Pacific Northwest, United States - 7_EM | ecosystem: Host-associated > Plants > Roots > Unclassified | place... | reverse complement strand
AGACGGCAGAGAGTGTATAACAGGCCGAGGAGGGGGTTTTTTGTCCCGTATCGGGTTTTCCCATTATGTAAAATAGGAGTACCGCATGGCCACAGAGCTAAATCGGTGTAAGATCAATAAATAAATTTTAAATTTTAAAATTTTTTATTTAAAATTTTTTAATATAAATTATAAAATAAAATAGTAAAAATTAAATAACTATTTAGTTTTATTAAGTTATTAAAGAGATACACGGTTGTGCATAGGTAAATTTTATATGCGAAGTGAATTTGCATTAAGCTGGTGTTTTGCATTGGCTAGTCACGACCAAGAGCTCTGCTCTTGGTCGGTGCGGCGAGTAGTAGGACTTTATTTTTCCTAATTATTCTAATAGGTTCCTAATAGGAACCTACCATCCTAATCCGCTCATAATACACTAGAAGATTGAATATTCCAAGATCACGTCATGCTTTAAAGTCCATGAAGTATCAGAAGGATGTTTAGGTATCTTCTCGAATGAGTTAAACTTGAACTCCTACCATTATGATCGTGATTTTTTAAAAAAAAATTGGATTGGAGATACAAGTAGGGCCCTACTGAAAACTGCGTACGAAGAAAATAACGTGGAAGCCAAGCGATGCGTATTAAAGAGCTATGAACCTATTTCGCATTTCAGACTTATAATGCGAGATTCTTGGTCACTCTTCTTATATAGCAGCCTACAAGACTCTTTCTTTTCCCCTTCTACTTTAGTCCGTAAAAAAAGCGAGAATAGCCATTGGTTTCACCGACGCCAATGTCTCCATAACGCTAGATATAATCGACAAAAGGGTTTCGTGGACAACAACCCGCGCCCTATTCAAATGTGTCCACAATTATGCGTTTCCTAATTTTCCTGAGGTTTTTATGTTCAATCATCAGCATCGTATTCGGCCTGATTGCTCAGCGTTTTTGGACCATCTTTGCGAATAGGTATCTTAATGCCCTGGCTGGCAAATACCTTACTAAGTGGCGTGCTCTCAATTACGCCAGGGAATTTCTTAGCCGAGAAGACTTGGAACTGTTCGGAGAAGCATGTAGCTAGAACGGGGGCTCTGCCAGTGTTTAAGGTATTATTTCCTTGGCCGCTCCCCACATCAACGAAATTCATCTTAAGTCTAATACCAGCTCGTGAGTGCGAAGAACCTCATCAGCGATTACTATAGCTTACCTGAAATTGCCCTCTGTCCTGACAGAGAGATCCTGGAGGACAAACCAAAAGCCGACCTTGCCCTCTGTATCTGTAAGGCGAAAGGCATTAACAGTAAGGCTACCAATGAGATTTCTTGTAAACATTCCAGTTGCTGTAGCTGGTGGTGGTGGTAATGGCATAGCAGTGGTCATCGGTACATAAGTGCCTGTAACGTTAGGCGCTGAAGAGAACTGAAACCCAGCAGGGGTGATTGGTGTGTTGGGTGTTGGTGGATAATAGCTGGGTGGAATAGGCGGCGGAGCACTGTAAGGGTTGCCTTGAGGTTGTGGATTTGGTACTGGTTGGCCGTAAGGGTCACGATATGTCTGCATGGACATCTGGGTCATGTACATCGGAGGGCGATCGGGAGGAGGATATGATGTTGTTGTCGAGCTGGAAATGGAGACGGTTGGTGCACCGCTTGAATGACGGACGAGATTAACTTCATGTGTGCCGTCTGCATCCCACAGGTCGACAGTGAGGACAAAAAAGGTGCTATCAACTTCGCTAGAAGTGGAACGGCCGTCAGATGGATTTCAAAAAGAAACAGCAGAAAAGCTTAGCAGAGGGCATTTCGTACGTGAAGTCAACCTCTTTCCCAGTACTCGCGTCACACACAATGAGTCTGATGCATGGCGGTGGGGTAATTGGTCTTCGGTCCTGTGAGTTCCCGCATGTCTCAGTAAAGCTCCGAGCCCAAACTTGCATAAACCGGATTGCTCCTACCTTATCGCCAAAACCACACATACGGGCACGGATGGGCTGTTGTTCGACTTGCAGACTGGAGCAGGATGAGCATATGCACCGAAAATTGCGGGGCAATCATACCTGAACATCCTATCTCCTTTCTTCCCTCGAAATGGCTTGAGATGGTCATTCCCGCCATACATCTGCTGGTTCTGGGAGGGCGGAAGTTGGATCATTGTGTGGCTGGCGTTTGTGGCCGATTGAGCTGCACCCTCGGAATTCGGTGGTAGAGGAGCTGGGACTGGATATGGATTTCGCGGGTACATGTTTTGTCGTCCGTCAGAGCCTGAGGACCACGGATCGCGCTCGATGTTAGTGAGGATTTCGAGGCGCTGGGATTGTGCATGCGTGCGGAGGTAGAATAAGTGTGCATGCGTGCGGAGGTAGAATAAGGGTGCTTTATGCTTTGGCGATGACTGTGAGGGTGGGGATGGTCGAGGTACGGAGCAAAGCTTATTATTGCCGTCTCATGGCCTCTACTCCAGCAGCGGTAGGTCTAGGCGCGACTGTGCTGTTCCACAACAGCAACGGTTGCGCGGACGCTGCATGCGCAGAGAGCTCGCCGTGCCGGCAAGAATGCAATGGGCCGTAGCTACAATGCGGCGAGGTTGGACGAGGATAGCAGCGACGAGGCGATGGTAGCAGCAGTGGGAGCGATGGCGGTGGTGATATGGGTACGATACAGAGGAGATGCCCGCGGAGGTCAGGCGAGGAGCCCCAATTAGCAGCCTTACCGCGGCCCAGGGCCACGTCTCTGTTTCCCTCATCCGCGCCGCCTCTAACCAGTCGCCCGCGGATGTGGAGCACATCGCTGTCATTTCGAACGCGCCCTGCAGCTGCCTCTAATCTATCCGATTCTGCGCCTGCACACGGCTATCTACTACCCTTCCCGCTCCAGACGGCATGCAGCCCTTGCATTTTATCCTCCACGCCGCGCTTATCCCATCCATTCCATCCACCCCATCGCATTCATTTCCCTAATTGCAGCGCCTACGCTATGTAATCGGGATATTTTGAGCTCCCCTGACACCCGCCCAAACGAGCCTTCTAATCATAGGTCACCGCGTCGTCCGCTAGCAGGTACATCATGTGCCAGCGCGTAATTCCTGCACCCTCATTACCCAAAATGGAATAGGGTCTGTTTCTTGTTCTTGTTTCCCTTTCTCTTCTGACCCGCTCCGGCTGCTCCGTCTTCAGCTGGATCATTGGAAGAGATAGCAGAGGTGCTAGTACCAGACGTGGAGCCAGGCCCCCAGGCATTTACAGGAGTACTACGGGCGCCATTGTCCCGTCGCATGACACCTCCACCTCCATATCCAGGGCTGAATAATGTGCTAGTGGGCTTCGCTCCTGCTGGTAGAGCAGGAAACGCTTCTGAGAGATCGTTGGAAGTGTTTCTAGCTAGCGATACTTGGGAGGAGACGCGGGATGGGACCGGAGAAGGCCGGGCCGGCACAGAAGAAGCAGCCCATGGCGTTGCTCCTGGCTTAGAAGCTCCAGCACGACTGCCTGATCCAGCTATACCAGATGACAATGGTGGAAAAGGATTGCTGCTTGAAGCAGAACCCCAGCTGCCTTGTCTGCTCACGGCAGAACGTGACGATTGTGCAGTGGAGCTCTTTAATTTCAAGACTCTAGATCCTCCATGCGCGGCAGAACCACCGCTCAACGAGAGCCCACTTGAGCCTGGAAGAGAGGGGTAATCTTCATTGATAGCTTTCCAATTACTCCATGCTTTGAGAAGGTCGTCCCGCTTGCTGGCTATTTCGAATATGTCTGCAAGTTCTTTAACGAGCTTTCCCAGCTCCACTGAGTTAGTATCGAAAAGCGAGAAGAATGACTCAATTAGCTCAGTGGCGGAAAGCTTGGAGCTGCGATAAGAGGATATTCTAGACCTAAATTCAGCGAGCTTGGTGTGATCATTTCGGAGTATGTTCGCCGCTCTTTCTGTGACGGCATTGTGGCGCAAGCGACGGGCTTGCTCCTGTGGCGCCAATGTTACCTCTCGAGGAGGGGGGCCTGTCATTGGTGAGTCGGCGCTCGAACCAATGCCGAGAGAGCCCATCGAGGCAGAAATTGCGTTCATGCTTTGGACAGGGCGAGGAGCAGCTACGGCGGCTGGTTCCTGCGCTCGTGGCGGGGGCCTTGCATCAAAAGCGTTGGTAGAAGTGAGTTGGCCGCCGAAGGTTCGACTGGACACAGATTGAGCGCTTTGAATGGCCATTTGCCTTTGATATGCAAGCTCATCCCTTCGCAATGGCTGGGCAGAAGACTGGGGTATTGGTTCTGTATTGGGGTCTCTACCTCTGCCTCTGCCTCTTCCTCGACCTTCTCTCCTCCCACCTCTTTCCGGCTCGTGTGGAGCGCGGTACTGGAAACCAGACATATCAACTTTCCTAGCGTCCCTTCTGGCATCTTTAGAAAGACCGTGAGGATGGGCTTCCAGTTGGTGGGCTTTCAAATCCATCTCGGAATCGAAAACAACAAATTTTTTATCCAAACATTCTTGGTCTGGACAGAGAAAATGGTCTTTTCGAAAATGAATTTCCAGAGCGTTGTAGTCAACATAATACTGCGGCCGTCCCTGATTCTGCTTGTCACAGATGTGACATCGTTCGTGCTTGTCACGGCAGTGTGTATATAACTCATCGTCACCGTAGAACCGCTGTCGGCAGAAACCGCATTCTGGGTGACCTTTGAAGCCGCTCTGGTCAATTGCGCCTGGGTTGTCGTCACCAAACTTCTGATGCTTCTTGAGTTCATTGAATGTAAATAATTCGTGTTCGTGTGTGAAAACACTCTTGTTTCGCGTACACAGTTCACTAACTTGGTATGAGATACTGTTTGACAGCTGTTTCGGAAAAGAGTATGACTTACCACATGACTTTCTGATGTACACTTTTGACATGTCGATGAAGATCTGGCCAGCCTAAGCATGCTACATCACAACCTGGATCTGGGCAATTGTAACGTAACAAGAGCACAGTATCCTCAAATATATCGGAGTTCTCGTATCGAATGCCTAGGTTGTCATCCGAGCTGGAAAAGTCATCACTTGAGAAGTCCTCATATCGCTTGCTCGTGTCATCAGTAAAGATTACATAGTTGGCATTAGTCTAGAATTTATCAATTAACCTCATGCTAGTGGTTCAGTCAAAATATTGACAGTACTTACCCGACAATGAGCACAAGTTTTCGTCTTGTACAAAGCCCTCAACCGCAATGCGCATATGTGGCAAGTTCGGTGATTGCAAGGAGCCACAGCATTGTGAACTACGGGAGAAGCACATATGAAGCATATCTCAGCCTCTACCTTGTCTATGTCTTGGTTTTTATCCTTTGTAGCTCCATTAACGCCTTCGTTCGTTGCGGCATCTCCAACCAGGCGCACACCGGAGGTGCCTTGCCCAGGGAGAGGGGGCGGTGGTGCTTGCGGAGGCGATTCTTCTAAATTGTGTTCTAGAATACTGTTCCTTTGAGCGTTCCCTCTACCTTGGGTATTACGTCCTCTTTCTCCGTGTCCCCCGCGACGCCCACCCCGCCCTCTGTCAGATTGTGCGGTTGGATTGATTCCTTCTTCAGAACCACGAGGTCTACCTTGATCCCTTCTTCCTCTGTTTTCCCTCCGTTGTGGGCTTGCTGGTCCAGTTGGTGCTGCTGATGCGACACCAAAGACTTCTGTGGAGGATGCCATTTTTCAGAGACGCGTGGTCTTTTCGGGGACAAAGGACTAACCACAATGGCGGCGATAGTGTAGCTGTAAGTCCGGGTGTATTTTTGGGATGGCGAGGAATAGAACTCGTACTTTAGTGTCGACTTTCGGAGGAGTGAGGTATTGCGGATGTTTGGCTTCGTGCGCCTGGTGTACGAACGAGCCGATGACGATAGTGTATTTCGGTTGGTGATTTTTGCTAACACGCCGTCTTATATAGACATTATCAACATCCACGTATTTGACTGTGATTCAACAATTCAATGGGCATGAGTCACCAAACTAATCTCCTGGCGAAGTTGAGAGTATTGCGGTGGATAAAAACCATGGCGTGGGCTCAGCCTCAGCCTCCGCCCCTCACTTGACTATAACCCTCCACAAGTTATAGCAACTGAAAGGGAACAGTAAAGAATCTATAACTGCCCCTGCAGCAATGATTCTAAGCACCATCATTCTATTTACACGACCATCAGAGCCTTATGTAATCTAAACTAATGTACTAAGATGGGAAATGGAAGGCACTTCAATTTCTAAGCAGTGGAGCAGCTTCTGGAATACACTGAAGTACCTGGCGAATCTGAAGCAATATCTTATGCCATGCCCTCCTCCTCAGTATAAGAATCACCATTGACCATATTCGTACTACAGAAGCTCTAGAGTTCGCGTAGACATCCGTCTTCCTTGTCGAACTGATCTCCATAATAACTCCTCATGACGTTCATTATCTGATCTTTATCGCCACCAGTTTGTTCCTTGATCCATCCCTCAATGCTCTGGATATGTTCCGTCCACCTCTCAGCATCTCTTTTGTATTGCTCCGTCTCGTGTCTCTTCTTGTCCACTTCCATGGGATCATTCTCATTGTATCCAGCGAACTCTTGCCTCAGCGTGTCTAATTCCTTCAGTAACGCCGTATACTTTGTAGTAAGCGACTTGCGATCGTTCCCAGACCCAAGAAGCATATCTTCGTCCTCGGCTCGAGCTGCGCCTGCTTCCTCAACCTTCTTTTGCAGTTCTGCCACCAATAAGACTGCTTTCTCTTTATCATCTTGAGCTGTGTTGAGAGCAGTATCCTTGGCGTTCTTCTCTTCGCTCGGAAAGCACCAGTACCAATTGCCACTCCCTATTTTTTCAACGCGGATTTTGTCGTCGTCTGATAGTGCCTGAAGATAGTCTTTGACCTGCATGCCATTGATCGATGCGATGGAGGGCAAGGCTTTCTCGAGGTCTTTGATGCTATGCGCTACGCCGGATTTCTGAATCCACATAAGGATAAGTGCTTGCTTTGCAGCAGGAGGGGATGATTTGGGTGCCTGAGTATTTAAGGTGAGTAAAAGCGCTCTTTGACTAGGTGACGGGTTTGCAGAATCTTTACCATAGAGTTGCAACAGTTTAGTGAGTTAGCACTGAATACGAGGAAAAGAATCAGGTGGTATACGAACGGATGGGTGTAAGATCACTCTTTATTGAGTGAGTCGACTTTGATAGGAAAGAAAGGATTTGGAGGTACTCGATTTTGGGGGGCAATCGATAAGAACACAGCATCCACGAATAATTTGAGCAGAATTCAACCTAATTGTGGTTGTTAAAATGTATGGTTTGGTTTGTGAGAAGTCATGTCTTTGGAGATTGGAGAACGGCCCAAGCCGTCATTGCAAAGAGGTTTGATACCGAGTCCTTCAAGCTTAACGATGTACGACTCAGAGTAACGTGGTTAACGGGGTTTTGACTGCTACCCTGGTTATGACTGTTTGGAAAATCAAAACTAGCCGAAATGCTAATTTGGTGGTAAACAACTAACAAAAAGTTCCAAACGGTCATAACTAGGGGAGCGGTCAAAACCCCGTTAACCACGTTACCAAATTTCCACCCATATTTCGGAGGCGGAGAAGCCACGGCCAAAAGCGGGATTCTCCTACGGATAGATGGAACCCTCTTGACCAATAAGAGGGTCCCAGACCAATAAGAATATTCCATTCGTGCAGCGACAATTCCTCAAAATAACTCATAGAGCATTGAAAAAGTTGTACGGGCATCGTGTTCATAAACTCATTTCCCCCTCTAAGTTGGAGCACTTGAGCAAGTACATTTTAGTAACCTGTTACAGTATCACTATATAAAATGGCCGCCTTATCATTGAGAAGTCTTGTGGCCTCCCTTAAAGTGTGACGGGGCTTAGGATGGAGTTTTCATATTCCTCTCACCGCAAGGTTAATGGCAAGCTAGACGCACAAAAGAACGTTAGTAGAGAACTTTCAAGAAGGAACGAAGGGTCTATATTTTGGGAATAAGACCATATCTACGTCTAATGGAATATAAAGGGCTTGATATATGTACTAAAGAGAACGACGCAAAATAGTTCCATTCACATGCCATAGTGTCGAACCAAAAATAAGCTCAGAAAATGAGGACTCGTGTAGTATTGCAAGAGGCCCTGGAGCCTCAGTATATACACCAGATAGGTGGCAAATAGAATGACAACGTAGTCGTCATTCAGTCGGTAATTGGTAATGGAAATAGGTAATGAGACATTTGATGAGAAATACAATGGTAAGTAGCGGGGTAGTGAGACATAGGGTACTAGGCATGTCCGATTCAGTTCGACACATAGGAACAAATGCTGTATAGAAAGTCTTGTATCTGGTGATCAACAAATGTTCCTAACCGGATTTTGCTGTAGAGGAAGTCGTAAAGGTGCAGAACTTGAGAATGTCATTTCCGTCTCTGGGAGACCCCGTTCATTTGGATGATACACTTACAATTATAAAACACCTAGGTTGCGCTAAGTATTGGTGCTGACAAATCTAGTAGAACCCGGGTTGAAAATAGAATCGAGCAGCAATGAATTGTAGATCCTTCCTTGACAATGTATGTAAGAACAGCGACAATAGTGTTTACAATCTGAATGAATTGGTGGACATTTTCCGCACTCTCGACTTTGTAATCATCTAATGTTGAAAGGTTTTTTTGAGGTGTATTCAAGAACGGCTTAGGTCTAATAAGCATTTTTGATCTACTACAACTGGACTGTTGCGGCGAGATTGTAGTAACAATTAGAATGATCAACCTATCCTTGTTTCCCTCTCCTAATAGTTAGCATCACGTATTAACGCTAGCCTTCTTTTCAACTCTAACATAGCTTAATATCCTAGAATTTAGGTGAGAGATCTTTAAGTAACGATTCATCGACTAAAGAACTGAGCGAAGAAAGTAATGTTACAATTCACGCGGGGTTTGCCTAGAAGTTTGGACAAAATTTTCTTTTGGCAGCGGCCTTTTGCAATATACCACAGAAGAGAATCCGCTATGAAATAAATATGCCAGATTTGAATGACCAATAGAGCAACTCGGGTAGTAGACGTCTTATTGGCGACGAGTAGCACCTTCAAGGTCGGCCTAAGTGGTATTGTATCGATATCCCAGTATGGTGGGACCAGTGTGCCAATGAAACCAACAAGTTAGCTCACCTCCAAGAAGCATTTGCCAAATTATTCGCAAGACCGCAAAACTTTTTCTTGGACTCCGATCGATCAGGATGGGATGCTCATGCAGTCTAAGCCCAACTCTAGTCACGCTTGGAATTCGAGGTGGATGCTATTCTCCTCCTCTTGACGTGTGTTGGCACATTCTGGTTGACTCTAGATGGCTGTCTACGTAGCCCAATCTCCGGGGTTGCATGTTCTCTGGCAAGCACGCCTCCCACCCCATTGGCACTATCCCAGACATCTGGACAGCCTAAGTGATCATGGTCTTCACCCTCGGTAAAGGTTAAGTCCCCAGTCTCACCAAGAGACTCTTTGGCTGCTTCTTCAATGAGAATTCCCATAGCAAGAAGAGCAGTTTCGTCCATCGACCTCCAGGCTTTCTTGCTTTTTCGTGGAATTGAGCATCCATAAAACTCTGAGATATACACATGTAAGGAGATTAGTAATTCAGAGTGAGGCAACTTCCGGTGAGGGCTGAGGTGTCTATTGGCGAAGTATTGATCGGTCTCTGCAAACCTTGTTGGGGCATTATAACGTTTGAAGAGGAGCTCGTCTGGCTTTATGGGTACTGTAGAGGATGAGATTGTATCCCTGTGCTTCCTCAAAGGTATTAAACTAGGTGCGATAAATCCATTTATTGACACTCTGCCTGTGGAAATGTCAGCACTGTGCTACTCCGCTCTATAAGGTTATGGGTGAATGTACCAGCGACAGCGTCGAAGAGAGTGGCTTGGCGTTTCCGAGGCGTCATGGTAGCCATTTATGTTTAGGAGACGTTGAAATACTACCTCGCCGTCTTGGAGCGACTTCTTCCATGAATGATGGGGTTCAAGGGACGTGGTAGGGGTGTTGGTTGCAAAGAGGGAGGTCATGAGTCAAGCAGCGTCGTCGTTAGTTTGTGCACTTTATCCATTTGGCGTAGTTAACGTGAGTTTTGCTCGCGCTAGCAGACCGCCCTCCTTTTCAAGCTAGTTAATTTCCTAACGTAGAAAACTGCCGCCTCTGTGCTTTACTATGGTATCGGGGCGTAAGCAGCAAGGGCCCCTGTGAGTGTACCCACAATTCAATACTCCAATTATATACCCTGTTTATGTGTATTGAAAAGCTAACTCTTTATTATTTCCTCAGCTTAATCCTTTTGAATTTATTAACAATTATCTACAATAGAGTCCTCTAAGTCTCAACATATATCTCATTCTTCTTTAAAGCACCTTACTCGTGATAAACGCATCCGAGTTCAAATACTAAGGAGTATTAGGTAGAAACACAAGGCTATTGCTCTTTATCTTGGAATCACGACGCGTCAAGTTAAACATTCACTCTCTTTAGAACGCGTTACTCCTAAGAAGAGGACTGGGCGCCGCAGCAAACTTACTAAGGAGTAAGTGGATCAACTTAAGGTCTTTATGTGCTTATCCAAGACTGGAAGACTTAACATGCGGATCGTTGGGGTGTGAGGGGACTTTGTAGACAGGGGGCTATAAGGACACGATTGTGGAACAGGATAGATTAGTAAGAGAGACGAATCCTTAAGGAGGTAAGGCCTCTGGGATTGTAGAGACTATATACTATGGGCACGTGCCCGGCGACCAACTAAGGGGCGTCCGGAGGTTGTCCTAAGGGCAACCTAAGGTAACCGCAATAATATCCCTTACATTGCCCCTCCCCTTCTTGTGGTTGGCCCCTAATTACTATTACCTTATAGTAAGGAGATTATAAGGGCTCGTCCCAGAAGGGGTTTGGAGAGATGTTAGTATACCGCTATATATTATCTATCTATTTAACCACTGCTTTAAACTCCTAAAAAACCTTAATAAGGAAAAAATATAACTAGAGAAAAGACGTAAGGATTGCTAGGAGACCTATTAAAGGCCTACTAAAAGTATGCTAGTAACTACCTAGGCTAATATAGGGATTTTTATACAACTCTATTTCTAAGCCTTTATACCAGTCTGTAATTAATTATAAATATTATAGGTAATTTAGTAATTTAGTATAGTTCTATAGAACCTTTTAATATAAGATTTAATATATAAAGCCTTGGCTTGCTATTATCTTTAACCATTAAGATATTAATCTATAATCCGTTCTTATAATCCCCTGCATTACTAACGCCTTACTTCTATATTTGCCCTTAGGCTATTATGTATAGTTAGGTAATTAATTAGCCAATTAGAGAGACTTATCTCTTAAGATTTGGTAACGTAGACCACAAGCGAGCCGCGCTGTAACGGGACTAGCCCAGTTACAGTAGGAATGTCTTAGTAAAACACTTAACAGATAAATTCCAACGCTTTAATCAAATTCTGCTAAATTCTGCCAAGTCAATTAAATTCTGCTAAAGTTAATTAAATTCCGCCAAATTCCGCCGACTTAATTAAATTCCACTAAATTCTACTAACGTAATAGAATTTAGTTAAAACCTATTAAAATCCATATAGGCTTATGCCCATGCGTCTACTGCCAAGACCCTAAATATTTAGTTATAAGTTTCCTATATTCCTTTCTCTTCTTTATATAACATCTTATACTCTGCAAAAGCTATATACCCATAAATTTAGATAGAATTTATATTGTTCCTTTAAATCTTCCCTAAAGCCTCTTCGCGCCCTTATATTATATTGCGTTAAAATAACTACTATTAAAATAGCAAATAAACCTAAATCCCTTTTAATAACTCTAAGTATTATAACCCTAGTTAGGGAACAACCATAATACAACAGTTCTTTATGGACGCCTTAGCTTAGTAGTAGGCTGCACTGGAAGCCCAGTACTAATAATTAATAGAAGCACTCTGCAAAGAACTCCATAATATTAAGGCATTTATATTACAAACCCTAATAGTAACACCTATAAATAAGATTAAAATAATAGTACCTAAACCTAACCCGTTAAAAACAAACACTAAACTAGTAATAATAGCTTAACCTACACTTATAGCAAACCCAGTACCTACTATAAAATCTAAAAAGCTCCCTAATCCTCTAATATTTAATAAAAACTAAAATAACCTATATCCCTTTATAACTAAGCTTTATCTTAAACTCTTAACAAACTATAATTAATACCCTATTAAGGCTAGTAAGGTTAGCTATGGAATGTCTTATTTAAGCAAGAACGCTATATAAACTATAGATCCATTCTTCCGCAATAGCACCTTTATTAATTTTAAAACCTTTATCTCTCTACTAGAATAAACGTATAATAACACCAGCTATAAATATACAGCTGTTACTAAATTTAAAAACCTATAATAATAGAATCGAGACTTTACTAGCTTCTTTTCGGAATTTTTAGGTCTTATTAGCGAGCTAGATTGAAATAAAGCCACTAGAGTTACTGCTCTTTAATAAGCTATTTTAGATAAGATTAAAGCCTATTTAGTAGGCAGAGAACTACCAAAAAAACCTATCTAAATTTGCTATAGTATATTAACAAATTAATAAAGACCTTTAATATAACAAACAGACTTATTTTCTAAAGTTAACTATACCTTGCATTTAAAACTCTATAAAACCAGTATATATCCTAAAGCGCGATTAGTCTCCAAAACCTAAAAGCCCTATATATAACTCTATAGACCTTAATGCCGCTCAATTCTATATACCCTTAGGAACCAATAAATAAAGAACTTATGCCATAAATGGAAAATGCTTTAGATGTGGTAAAAAAGGACATATTTAAAAGCATTGCCAAACTTACCCTTTTAAAAAAGTCTGCTATAGTTTCTCCTAATCCTTAAATTATACCCATTCTTTAAGTTATACTTATTCCTTAAATTATACCTAATCCACAAATTATACTTAAACGCTATAAAGCACCTTACCTTTAGTTAACTTGGAAAACAAATCGTCCTAAGGCTAAGTCGCGCCTTAGGATAAAAAGTAGAAGAGTATAAGTGTCTAGGCTCTTCCAGCGCTAATACACAACATAATTCCCTTAATATACTTAGCAAAATTTAAATACTTAAAAAATAGAAGGAAGTATAAATCCTTATAAACAGCGGAGCTACTAGTATGGGCTTTATTAACACAAACTATATAAAAACTTAACGCCTAAATTTAAAGAAAATTAACAAGCCCTAAGGCCTATAAGGCTTTAATAGTAAACCCTTAATATATAGTGAACTAATATACTACGCTCTTATAAAATTGCGGATGGGTAAATACCTTAAATACGTTTCCCTATTTGTAATACCCTTAAAGCAATATAAGATAATATATAGATATAAATAGCTAAAACAACACAACCCTTTAATTAGCTGGGTTAAAGAAACACTAAAGTTCTATACAACCTACTACTAAAGTTATTACTTAAAAAACCATTTACCCTATAAACATACACATAACTATTTAAATTTAATATAATATAAATTACCCTTACCACGAACCTCAAGCTAATACAATAAATCTATAACTGCTAATTATAGTAAAGAATACGAAGATATTATATTAAAACCTCTTAAAATTTATATAATATAGGCCGCGCCTTTTATCTTATTAGTAAAAAGATAAAATTATAAATCTTTACTATAACTATAGAAGACATTAAGAAAGCACTAGAACTAAAACAATATCCTAATCCTTAACCTCTTATGCCCAAAGAGTACCATAACCTAATTAATAAGTTTAAAAAAATAATTTACAGACTAACTAGCCCCGCACTAAGAGAAATATAATTTTAAGATAGAACTTAAGCCTAATATAATACTAAAGTTTGGTCCGCTATACGGTATATTATAAGAAGAACTACTTATAATATAATAATACCTTAATAAGCATCTAGAAAAAGGATTTATTCGCCCTAGTTAATCTCTATTCGCCTTACCTATACTATTTATTAAAAAGCTAGGAGGAGGCTTAAGATTCTATATTAATTATTAAGCTCTAAACGTAATTATAATTTAAAACTAATATCCAATTCCTTTAATTTAAGAGACACTTAACCGTTTAGTAAAGGCACAGTACTTTATAAAGCTTAATATAGTTACCGCCTTTAATAAAATCTATATATATAAAGGAGATAAGAAGCATATAGCTTTTTACATATAATAGGGACTCTTTAAATACCTAGTAATGCTATTTAGCGTAAAGAACGGTCCTAGTACGTTTTAGTAATATATTAATAATACGCTTCGTGAATTCCTTAATATATTTATTACCGCGTATATTAACAATATCTTAATCTACTTATCCTTGCTTTTAGAACATTAAAAATATATTAAAATAGTCCTTAAACGCCTATAAGATACGGGCCTATAATGTGATATTAAAATATATAAGTTTTATGCGTCTAAGGTTATATACCTAGGCTTAATTATATCCCGTAATGGAATTATTATTATTATTTATTACTTAACGTCTAATTCGGATCCCTGTTAGGCCCACGCGGGCTACTCCTTATATATATATAGGGAGAAAACTCTATTTAAGAAAACCCCGTAATCTATCTCCCCGCCTTTTGGGGCTCGCTTGCAAGTCGCCTATAAGTTACTAGTGGTGCTCTACTACCTTACTTTTTAACCTCCTTAGGAACCACTACTGCCATAATAAACCTATAGACGCGCTAGTATTACACACTGTACTCTACTCCTATAGAGTTATTAGGGGGCGCCTATTACTTACCCCTTTGCCTTCTATTGCTATTTTCTTTGTAACCCGGAACTGGTCTAGCACATTTTAGCTAATAAGCTACCGGGTAGCTGCCTTAAGGCCTTTCTGTGTTAAGAGTAGTGTATTATAGTTTTCTATACTAGCTGCTAAGAGCATTGCTTCTTAGCTAGTGCGTAAGGGGCATAACAGTATTACGTGTTTTAGTGTCTGTCTTAGCCAGCCATATTTGCACCTTGGGCTACCTATTAGGACACCTACCCAGTAAAGCCAATCTTTTAGTCCTATTATTCCTATCCTTAAGAGTGTTGCTATTGTATTTTCTGCCTTTATTAGGCCCTCTTGGAGCCCTTAGGTATTTACCCCCCATAGTATTACCTATGCTATGGCTTAGGTTCCCCTTGCCTAAGTCTACCTCTATACCTTTAACTCCTATTCGTCTCTCCAGCGTTGGTCCAACTAGTATTATATTACGGTAGATGGTTTTCCAGTACTCTTTTATGCTCTACTTTGGCTCCTTTCTCTCCCTTACTATTGTCTTTGCTGGCCTCTTACGTGTCTCCCTTCCTCCTCTATATAGGCCTAGGCCCTAGCGCCGTACTATTCTTCTTCTACTTTCTCTACCTATTTTCCTAATATATCTTCCCTACTTTAGGGTTGTTGGTTCCTTCTCCTATAGGGCACCCTAAGGTCCCTCTATAGTTTGTTTAGGCGTGTCTTAATATACTTTATAACATTAGAGTTGCGTTCCTTTTGCACCCTTTGTATTATATTGGCTTTAATATATAGTTATAGGGGGGGAATATTGGCTTCCTTCTTAAGCAGTGCTGTGGCCGTTTGCTTATACCCACCTATTATACTCCTAAGGCAGGCTGTTTGGACCTTTTGGAGTGGTTTAAGGAGTAATTTAGGGGGGCCTTTCTCGGTTTCTCTAGTGGCCTAAATGCTAGATCTATACGTTATAGTTAGCCGGACAACTGCTGTATATAGTAGGCGTGACCTCTAGAAGCATGGACCCTATATAGAATTAACGATCCTGGACATAGCGATATACTGTGCTTGGCCCTTATAGGCCGCTTACGCTGTATATGCGCTCTACTAGAGCTTGCTGTCTACCCACACTCCTAATACCCTTAGGCCTTGAACCGGTTAACCCCTAAAGCCTTAGATATGGATTATATGCTAAAAATCTACAAATTGGTTACGTTTTCTTATAAAATAGATTAGCTGGTATTTCTCTAGTGAGAATTGGACTCTATATCATCTTGCCTATTTTATATAGGTATTATAGGCTTTCTCTAGTGTCCTACAGTTCTCTACGGCTATTGGCCTATATATAATTAGGTTTATGTCATTAATAAAGCCTATCCCCTAGGTCGCCCCTTCCTTAAAGGTATTAAGCAGGTTGCTTATAAAGAAGAGGAAGAGTATAGGCGACAGAGGTGATCCTTATGGTATTTCTATTATAACTGTAATAGGGGGGCTCTGGTATCCGCTAAAGACCAGTAATATTTCTTTCTGGCCTATAAATCCTTAAACAAATTAAATAATCCATTCTGGGAAGCCCTTTGCCCTAAGGATATATAGAAGACGCTTATAGGGTATATTATTATAGGCGCCGCTGATATCTAGGCTAAGTATTAATACTATAAAGTCCTTTTGCATAGCCCATGCAGTTTTAATAGTAGTAGTGAGTAGTGTAAGTGCTAATAGTGTTAAGCAATTCTTTCTTACCCCTATTTAGCTTTGTGGTAGTAGGGCGTATTCCTCTACCGTATCTACTATATAGTCCGCTATAACCTTTTCTAAGATCTTACTTAGGGTGTTTTCTAAGGCAATAGGGCGGTAGCTTCCTAGGATTAAGTAGTCTACTTTACCTTCTTTTTATAAAACAACTGTCGTTATAGATCTTCTAAGTCGCGGGTAGTAGCCTATTGCAAAGCATGCTCTGGCTACGTCTGCAAGCCAAGGTACTATAAGTGGTCCATAGGTCTTTAGGGCTTTGTTTAGGATCCTATCTAGTCCTAGTACTATATTATTTAAGAGGCGGCTAATAGTTCTAGCCATTTCTTTAGTTGTTATGTCGCTGTTAACCCTTAGGCAAGTTACTGGTGTTTTACCAGTAATATTGCTAAGGTCTACTAGAGCTGGTTAAGGGAAAAATCTTTCTATAAGGATCTTTACCTTCTTGTTATTATTGCTTATGGCCTATAGTTTGCCTGCTCTTTATAGGGGTAGTAGGTATAGATCTTCTACTAGGCGTCCTGCCTTTTTCTTTACCTATTTCGCTATAGTCCAAAGGCCCTTATTATAGGGGAGACTCAGGTTAATAATGTATTTATTTATAAACTATCTCTAGTTATTCCTTGCTTTTTTTCTTAGGGTATTCTTTAGCTAGTTTTATATATCTTTATATTATCTCTCGTCCTCAGAATTATAGCTGCTTATGTATTTCCTCTTTGCTTGTCATTGGCCGGCTATAAGGGCCGCGCACTATACGGACCATGCGTGTCGCGCATAGGGGCCTGGTTTTAAAATTAGGTAGTACTCTTTTAGCCTACTTTTAATTGCTACCTGGATCCTTTCTAGTCTTTAATTAATTTCCTTAGGGGTAGCTAATAAGCCTCACTTATTTAGTATTAGGTGGATTTCTTCTAGGTCTTAGAGTTGTTATTTAATTATATTAAGGAAGCTATCTATGTTAAGCTTCCTTATTACGTATCTTTTACCATTTAGTTACGCCTTAATGTCCAGATCTAGTTGTATCTGGATAGGGATATAGTCTAAGGTAAGTGCCTATTCTTCTTTAGGGGAGCACCTTTTGAGTCTCTAGTATAGGTTTTCGTCCATAATTATAAGGTTAATTGTACTTTTAGCGGTACCCTATTGCTATATAATTGCACCTAAGGGGGTAGCTAGCTTAAGGCCCCCGTTGTCTATAGCTCTTAGTAGGCACTCTACCTATTAATTGGTAGCAACATAGATGCCCCCCTACTATAGATAGTAGAGGTTTATGTCTCCTAGTAGGATAGTAGGTAGTTATATAGTAGAGTTTAACATGCCTACTTATCTAGGCCTCTACCCCAGTTTTCTAGTATTTAGTCCCAGTTACCTAGGCCTAAAGGCCTAGGGGGCTTTCTATAAGCAGTTAGCTGCCACTACTAATTAACGGGGGGTTTCACCATTCTTTTGGATATCTTATAATGGGGTTAACCTAAGTACTAGACCGCCCCCTAGCAGTCTATATAAGAATCTCCTCCTAGAGTTAGTATGCTTTTGTACGGCTTAGGAGCCTTCTATAGCCTCTAGTTTTATGCCTTTCTTTATTATTTCCGCCGGTATAGGCATAAGCTGCCGCTTCTAGGGGTTATAACTCCCTTCTTACGTGCCTACTGGCGTAATCCTACGAGGGCGTTATAGCTGCATCCTATAATATAGAAGCCTTAGGTACCTTCTACAGTTAAGGCCTAAACTAAAAGCCTCCCCTGCCTAAGTAACTCCTGTTTACTCCTTAAGCATACCTCACTGGCGTACCGCCCTAGAGGCGAACGGTTCCGTCTATTAGTATACTAACACGCGCATCCGTTCTCTTAAGCCACGTAGTAGTCTCTCTAGCCAGGACGTAATCCTGCCTGCCTACCAGGTATACTAAGGGTCAGGGCCTAGCTAAGGGGTAAGGTCCTTAGAGCTAGCAGTAGCTACTACGCACTACGCCCCGCGGGAGGCTAGTAGTAATATAGGGGCGTGATACCCTATACTGCTGCCAGTTCCTGTTTCGCGTTGCCTATAAGAGTCTCCTTATAACAGGCCGACCGTGTCTTGTAGGAGAGGGGCCGTAGAGATACTAGGTCCCATACTAGATAACCTACTCTCCCCTCTCCTACTAACCAAGCTTATGTCCCCCCCTTTTATAAGCTGGCCTATGTCTCTAACTGTCAAGTCCTTGTCTAACTGGCCTGTGTTTCCCTATAGCCTCCCCCATATATATGCATCAGGTTGCGAGCACTACGCCTATTAAAACCCTCCTATAAGTCGCCTTATATATATGCGCATCAGGTTGTATGCACCACGCCTATTAAGACCCTCCTGTGAGTCGCCTGTGAGTCAACTATAGGTCAACTATAAGTTGACTATAAGTTGAACGCCATGGGGCCGTTAAAGCTGGCCTATGTTTCCGCTGCCTAGAGCTTTGCCCGTATTTCCACCTCGTTAAGCTATCTGGTCGCCGTCGCGTCGCCATCGCGTCACTGTCGCTATACCAGGTCGCGCGCACCACGCCTATTAAGACCCTCTTCTGAGTTACCTAAGTGTACCGGATACTAGATAGGCCCTTATAGAGGGGCCTTAATAAGTTCTTTAGGCAGGGCCTTAATAAGTTCTTCGCGGTGGCCTTAGGGCCTTAATAAGTTTCGTACAAAGTATCTGCGACGCGTTAACCTTAACAAGTTCTTATAAAAGGAGGATCCTTACGCCCTTATCGCGCATACTTCACGATTTTAGAGCTAGTATAAGCCTAAGGGTGTCCTGTTATACGCCTAGGACGCATCCACGTCAACTGGCTGAATAAGGCCAGTTTTGGGCCTAGCTATAAGCCAGGTAGTTGTATATCGGGCGGTTTTCGTATCCCAGTTTCCCTTGCTAGGCCTCCCTAGATGGTAGAACAAGAGCTCTAAGCGGAGGCAGTAAGGCTCCTGGTGTTGTTAAGGGCGATGCTTTATACGCGTCGCGGGCCCATCACCACAGAGTCGAACGACAGCGCTGCACGCGCTGCGACGGCTCTCTACCATCGCCTCTGCACTTGGCCATCAATAGGAATAGGATTCTAGATGATTTTTCCACCCGCGGCGACGTGGACGCGTGTAGTAGGGCTTCGCGGGCCCCGTAATGGAATTAAAATAGACCCTAAGAAAGTTGCTGCAATTATAAACTAGGAAAGCCCTAGCAATATAAGAGATATTAGAGGATTTCTAGGATTTGCAAATTTCTATTAATAATTTATTAACTATTTCTTAGAAATTGCCTAGCTATTAGTAAACCTAATAAGGAAGAACATAAAATTTAAATAGACTGCTAGATGTAAATAAGGTTTTAATAACTTAAAATATTGCTTTATAACTACTCTAATTCTTACTTATTTTAACCCTAGCCTTAAATATATTATTAAAACAGACTTATCTAATTATATGCTAGAGGGAGTGTTATCGCAATATAATAAGAACGGTAAGCTATATCCAGTAGCCTTTCTCTCCTAGAAACTCGCCCCTACTAAATTAAACTATAAAATATATAACAAAGAACTACTTATAATTATTAGGTGCTTTAAATAATAGCGCCCTAAGCTTAAAGGATTAATATTTCTAATACGTATATTAACAGATTATAAGAACCTATAGTACTTTATAACTATAAAGCAATTAATATAGCGTTAAATTTATTAGGCTAAATACCTCTTATAATTTAACTTTAAGATTATATACTAACCGGGCAAACTTAATTAGAAGCCTAACGCATTAATATAAAGATTATAAGACCTACCTGTAAACACTTTAGACAAATAAATTGCAAATTAATTACGGATCTTACTGCCCCCTAAATACTTTAAAAAACTACGCCCTATATTCCTAAACACAGAACTTAAAAGAAATAAACTGGAAGTTAATAAATAGGAAATAGAAATTAATAAGCTAATAGAATATAAATATAAGAACAACGCATAGATAATTAATATATTATTATTATTATTATTATTCATTGCTTAACGTCCGATTCAGATCCCTATTAGGCCTGCGCGGACTACTCCTTATATATATATAGGGAGAAAACTCTATTTGAGAAAACCCCGTAATCCGTCTCTCCACCTTTTGGGGCTCGCTTATAAGTCGCCTGCGAGTTACTAGTAGTGCTCTACTACCTTACTTTTTAACCTCCTTAGGAACCACTGCTGCTATAACAAACCTACGGACGTACTAGTATTACACACTATACTCTACTCCTATAGAGTTATTAGGGGGCGCTTATTACTCGCCCCTTTACCTTCTATTGCTATTTCCTTTGCAACCTAGAACTGGTCTAGCATATTTTGGCCAATAAGCCACTAGGTAGCCGCCTTAAGGCCTTTCTATATTAAGAGCAGTGTATTATAGTTTTCTATGCTAGCTGCTAAGAGTATTGCTTCTTAGCTAGTGCGTAAGGGGCATAATAGTATTACGTGTTTTAGTATCTGTCTTAGCCAGCTATATTCGCACCTTGGGCTACTTACTAGGATACCTACCTAGTAAAGCCAATCTTTTAGTCCTATTATTCCTGTCCTTAAGAGTGTTGCTATTGTATTTTCTGCCTTTATTAGGCCCTCTTGGAGCCCTTAGGTATTTACCCCCTATAGCATTACCTATACTA
>Ga0307507_10005366_pt1 | contig 21161 bp, 33 predicted proteins | sample 7_EM_MG_FD_207223 | JGI IMG/M metagenome (GOLD analysis project Ga0307507, IMG submission 207223) | Populus trichocarpa ectomycorrhiza microbial communities from riparian zone in the Pacific Northwest, United States - 7_EM | ecosystem: Host-associated > Plants > Roots > Unclassified | place... | reverse complement strand
AAGTCCACACTCTCGACTACCGGTATGAAAGGATGAGCGAGGGGGGGTCCAATAAACACAATTGGAAAAGCGCAGGGCGTCTCTGGGGATTGGGGGGGGACTGGGGGATCAGCAATGCGGGAGGATGCCAAGGTGGCAGAGTTAAGTTACAGGATGGAGGTTGTAAACGGGATTACACGACGATCGATCAGGGGGGGGGGGTGATATTCGGTGTTTCATGGGTGCTATAATAGGTAGGTCCTAGGGCTTTCGGCAATTCCCTGCCGGAAGGCACAGTAGAGAGGTTCGCAAGCGTTTTATCATCATTATTATTAAATTTTGGAATATCAGTACCTTGTACCGTAAAGAGAGGTGAAAATATAAAAAACGTAAAAGGAATAATATTGACCTTACACGGTATTGTAGCAGGAAATAGTATTTGTTAGAAAATTCCGTATGATACTCGAGTAACTTAGTAAGCGGGTTTGTCGTTGCAACTGCCCAATCACGAGGACTCCCGCACAACGCCACGAGATAGGGACAGCTATGATAGAACTAGACTACCGTATCGTCAACCAAATCAGCCTCACCTCAACCTGACGATCGCAACCATTCTTAAACAGCCAACCTACCCACCTCTCATACCACACCTACGATATCCACCTCCCCACCACCACCATCAACCACCACACATCTCCCAATCAATCAATCAATCAATCAAATCAATCCTCCAAAATGGCACCAAACCTCTCCCTATTCTCTGTAACATCCCCCCTCCTCCATCTATCCTTCTATCCCCATCTCAATCTCCATCTCCACCGCACTAACCGCTAACCTATCTAATTTCCAGGTAAACGCAATCCTAATCCTCTCCCCAGACACCACCAGAGTCCTAGCAAAATACTACCACCCACCCCACTCCTCCACCACCACCACCACCACCCCAAATACCTCGCAGCAGAGCAACCCCTACCCAACCCTAAAAGAGCAAAAACCCTTCGAAAAAGGTCTCGTGGAAAAAACCTCCAAATCAAACTCCGACATAATCCTCTACGACAACCGCATCGTAGTCTTCAAAGCGGAATCCGACGTGATGCTCTACGTCGTCGGCGGAGTAGAAGAGAACGAAATGCTCCTCTGGCATACCCTCCTAGCTCTCCGGGATAGCTTGAATATCTTGCTAAAGAATGCAACGGATAAGCGCACGTTATTGGAGAATTACGATATTGTTTCTTTGGCTATTGATGAGATTGTGGATGATGGGATTATATTGGAGACGGATCCGGCGACCATTGCTAGTAGGGTGTCCAAGCCCCCCATGCAGGAGGTTGGTGGGGTTAAGGGGTTGGATTTGAGTGAGCAGGGGTTATTGAATGCTTGGGAGTTTGGGAAGAAGCAGTTGGCGGAGAGGTTGAGGCAGGGTCTTTGAAATTGATTGATTGATAAAGGTTGGGGGGGGGGGGGTTTTTCCTTCAATTGCTATGGGAGGGAAGGGGGATGATGATAGAAGAAGAGGGATGAAGGTTGGGGGGGGGGGGGGTTTTGTGGGTTTTGTGGGTTTTGAAAATACAAAAAAAAAGAAGGCATGATAATTATGACAATGATGGATGGTTTAGATCATGTACATCCATCCGCGTTCGTAAAAGTTCTCGTACTCTTCCTTCCTTGTACCTCAAGAACAATAAATACCTATTTACAACAACAAGATAGCAAGAGCCCATTTGAGAATTGTTTTTTTTTTTCAAATATGCCTCTACTAGTAGGGACATTTGTAAACTCTTATCACAATTTATCATACAGAATAATTGAGGGAGAGGATTAGCGAAGCGCTTCCAATTGCTCGTAGTACTAGTACTCGGGGTGCCGTATGAGAACTTTACGAACACAGGTGGTATAAACAAAAAAAAAAAAGTACTCGGACTTTATGACACTTTACTCAAAAAAAAAAAAGAAACATATTCAACCTACAATACACTATGAACAAAACAAAAAAAAAACAAGACATAATCCTCCCAAACTTCCCTTTCCTTCCCTTCCTTCCTTTTCCTTCCCAAAGCCAGATAATAATACCGGCAACTTACAGTACAACCCCAACTATAAATAACAACCCAACCACAAAGAACACAAAGAAAAAAAAGAAAGAAAAATCAACCTCCTCGTATCACGAAAATATTATACTGTATTGTTGACAAAAACAAAAAGTCAACTAATCATCGTTCATCCCCACCCAATTCTCCCCCATACCAAACCCCCAACCGACCCACCGACCATCCCCCCATTTTCACCACAACATGAAGAATATTCCTACAGCACTTCTTCAACAAAGCAGAGGTAAGAACAGGCTTATAATGTGATGGAGAGGGCAGGTGGTTTAATACAGTAGAAACATGACAAATGAAAAGAAAGTATGATGAGTAAATTTTTCCCATTAAAAAAGGATAGGGAAAGGGTGACATTAACTTGTACAATGGAGTAGGCGAGACGAGACTTGAACTTGAACTTGACAAAGAGGACTTCAGACTCAAGCACCCTTCTCTCTCTCTCACCAGCTCGTAATAAGAAAAAGGAAAACCCCCCCAAAACTATTATCCGGCACACAATCCAATAGTAGTAAACACTGTCTATGGAAAAAAATATATGCCTCCCTCTAGGTTTGCGTCAGAAAAAGTATGCCAGTAATACAACTCACCTCGTTGTTTTTTCCTTCTTGCCTCAAAATACACAAGAATGGAATATAGCCTCAAATAGTAAAAGGAAAGAAACGAAAAAAACAAAAACAAAAATACTCCAGACTTTGGCACAGGAAAAAAGTTAAAAAGCAAAACACCGCACAGTGGCTTTATTACACAAACGGTACGCCCCATTTGACCGCTGTATACAAAATTCCCCCGCATCCACGCCTTAATTGCCACGAGCGTCATAGCCAGCCCCTGCATGCCAGTTCATCGATCCACCAGTGTTGGATCGTTGTACGGGTTGGTTGTATTCATATCCTCCTGGCGATCGCGCCGGCGATGACGGTGATGGTGCACCGCTACGGCTTGGTGATCGAGGGGTACCCGAAGTTGTCAGTAAAGGCAACTGGTTCGAGTGTTGAGCCATTTGATGGTTATATGGCCCCCTTGAAGCATCATGACCCGTGGCAGGGAAAAAAGGTACCGCTGTGCTCAATGGCAAAGGTGATGCATCCATGGTGTGATGGCTTGGTGCATGGGAGCCAGCTGTCGATGGCGGTAGAGGAACTTGGGAAGCCTCTTTGTTCATCGAGTTGGTGGTGTACGAATCATCATCCTCCAAATCCCTAGTCTTGTATCCACCTTTGTCACCGCGAGCAGTGACACCAAGAGCATCCAACTCAGTTGACGTCGCCATCTGGGTGTTGGACTTGATGAACGATGCCCTATCGTCACGCATGGGCTGGTAACGAACGTCCGGGTTTTTCGAGATCAAGGCATAGATCGATGAGATAAGTACCAGTATTAACAAAACAAGAGCAAATGCAGCATTAAGAATGAAGAAAATAACACCCATAACACCAATCACGATTCCCTAGGCGAATGTCAGTCCTATCCGTGAATAGGGGGCAAAAATAAAGATACTCACTGGACCCCCAAAAACGTTGGTATAAACAAGGAGGAAGATGGTATTCAGGAAGTTGATCGCACAGATAGAAATGTTGAAGATGTTTGTTCGCTTGTCCATCCATGGCCTCATAATGCTCACAGTGATCAAGTAGGCAACTTCAATCAAAAGTAGAGCGATGGCCTGGACAAGTCCTTTATTCTGGGCAAATGCGATAAATATTGCCTTGACAAGCGTGTACAGCAAAACGGGAACGACATAGTAATAAGCGGTTGCACGGAACTGGACATAGAGGAAGCCCCATCTGTTTAAAGCTGCAGGGTCGGAGTATAGGATATATGCTGGATTCTTGTGAAGGGTAACCGAGCGTTGAGCGATACGAATAACCTTAAAAGATGCCCAAACGAGAATACCAGTCATCGAGAAAAAGAAGAAGATCGCCAAAGTAATAGCACCACCGGAGTCCTTAACAGTAAGCTCCCAAAGGCAAAGGATAGCCATTTGAGGGTAACCAATCAAGACCTATACCAAAGTTAGAAAACATACCAAATGGCGTATATACCGACAACATACCAAGCGATACATAATTCCCTTAAGAACCGTCATCCATCCATTCCTAAAATCTTGGAATTTGGTTCCCTTGATCCACTGCATTTTAGATGCCAACTCGCACATTGCCTTGAAAGCGCAAACACCGAGAGCAACAAAGAACAGGAAAGCGACAAAAAAGGCCAAACCAGTCATGAAAAAGTTGGTAGCCTCAATTTTAGCTTTGAAGGAAACTCGCTTAATTCCCCAAACTTTAATGGTCTTGGAATTGTCGTTTAGTCCGTTATCGTTGTTAGATCTCGGTTCCAGACTACCGGGGACTAGATCCCGGGGAGCAAGCGGCGAAGCATAAGTCTCGAATCCATAGGCTGCTGCCCTGCTGATTAAAGGACCAGTCTGCTCAGGTAAACTTCGCTTCATAATCTGGACGGAAACTTCTGAGAGAGAACCGAAGATATTCGAAGGCTTGCCCCCAGTGGCCTGAATATACCAATGGAAGATCTCTTGCATAAACCCGACCTTAATTATACCCATACTCCAGTCGAAATTTTGGGTCCACGCAGCAACAATCGGAGGAAGAGTTACACCAGTCATCCCAATCATTGCCTGGGCCTGGAAATACCCGAAAAGGGACAATGCGTTCGCGGCGACGTGAGCAGCAGTGTTGGAGTGACCGAGTCCAGAGGTGACGGCAGAAGCGATAAGGCCCATACCAGCGATAATAGCCGTAGCCCATCCCACACCCTTAGTGTCGACAGTTTTGCCATTGCTAAGAGGAGCTTCAACACAAGCGATCATCTGGTTGGTATCAGTTTTGTTGACCATGATCCTCGCCTTTCCATCTATATCGGGGACTTGATACGCGATGGCTAATAAAATAAAATTATGTTAGCAAGGATCTCCTCCAAAATACCAGAACCACTGGATCATAGAGCCTCGTACCAGGAATTTGAGCGGCGACACTAGGTTCGATAGGTGTATGAGACTCGAGCTGAATCAGCCCCTGTTGCATGGGACACATTCCCTGGAAACCCTCTCCCATTTCGCAAGGATTCAAATCTTTTGTCAAGGCATTGTATCCGTAAGCAATAACAACTAACGTCGCCGTCACATTACCATCGATGGACGAAACACCGTTAATGCTGATATGGAGGGTGTTAGTGTCGGGAGTGAAAGAAACGTTGAAAAGCGAGGCCGTGAATTTGGAATTTTCCATGCAAGGGTTGAGGGACGTTGACTGAATTAGACGGGCGGCCGAAGCATTATGAAGAAGCGTTGAAAGTAGTAGTAGTAGCGAGAGGATGGAGTTAGATGATCGGGATAATAACGAACGACTCATGACGGGCGAGTTAACGAATGTGGAAAGTCTTGGTTAGGAGGGGAGAATCCCCCGGAAGTTAAATAGAATGCAGCCCTGAAGAGATACAGTTTGTCAGAACGGGAAAAACGGGTTCAGCAATCGTGAAAGTGCATGCGAGGCGATCCCGGAAGCAAGCGGGTGAAAATACGGATGGCTGACTAGTAAGGTGGAGTAGTGGTGGAGCAGTAGAGTGGAGTGGTGGAGTAGTAAAGTGGCGGGTGCAGGCAGGTAGCGAGTAAGAAAAAACGAAGGGCAAAGGGTCAAGAAAAACTCCCCAGGAAACACAAGAAACGAAAAAGGGAGGTTGGAGGGCAAAGGTCAGTCCAGAGAGTGAAGGAAAGTGATCGTGTGAATAGAATAGAGCGCGAAGAAAGAAGGGCAGCCCGTTCGTAGAAACCAATGTACACAGCCGAGCAAGCAAGCTGTCTCGAGGCTGTCTAAAGTTGGCAATGAGAGGAGGAAGAGTAAAAAGGGAGAGTAAGGGGAGAGGGGGGGGGGAGAGAGAGGGGGAGAAGAGAAAGTGAACAAACGAGAAGGGGTGTGAGGGGAGACTTCTTGAGGGGGGGGGGGACAACCGACGATTGCTATTTGCTTGCTTGCTCGTTGCCTGTAAATGAAGCTAATGAATGCCCTTCCAAATATCTTGGGTACTCGTGCAAGGCTGCTTCGTCAACCCTCAATCGTTAAGGTACTTCTGGAGGGTAAAGTGCAGTGTGTAAGTGTTTACTGCAAGAGAAGGGGAAAAGGAGGAGAATTAGGTGAAAATGGTACGTGCGACTCTCCAGCAACCGACAATAAAAAAATAATAAAGGAAAGGTTTGAAGAGGAAAGAAAACAGACACACCCTACTGAGAATGGAAAATGAAGATGAATTGGGAACTGGGAATTGGAGTAAAAGTGAAAGTGGAAAGGGGGGAGGATTGGCTACCTTTCTCACACACACACCAAACGGCCTGGGGATGGATGGTGGTCGGGACAAATGCGTCGCAAGCTGGAACTTCCTGCTTGTTCCCAAAGGAGAAGTGGGAAAAAAAGAAAGGGCGGCAAAGGACCCGCGAACCAGAGGGCTGTGCACAACTCGGAAGTAATTTGGATCGTTGCAAAAGCGAAACCTCTCGCTGTGAGGTGAAGCGTTGCTATCGTTGTCGATACAGAACCAGGGTTCCAGTATCTAGAATACTAGAATGCTACGGTATTGTATCTGTGAATGCAGTTCCGGTACCGGTAATGGGGGTACTTTTGTTTTGGCCCACCATCAACTCTGCTTTCCTTTCGCTTGAGTAAGTATCACACGGTGCGGTGCAAAAAAAGGTACAAACAAAAACAACAGAAAAAAAAGAAAAGAGAAAGAAAAAAACAATGGTCGCTGCCAGGAGTGAAATGCATCACAAGTACAGTACGGTACGGCACCAATACTTTGCTTCCCTGTTTTGACACTCTTTCTGGAACAAAGAGATTAGATGAGAGGAGGAGGAGGAGGATGAGGAGAGATGGAGAGATAGATAAAAACACACAGTCTGCTCCAATACCATCTTGACCTAATAAAATGGACAGAAACGGGGGAAGAGCGCGAACCGTAACAGTCAATGCATGTATTCCGTTTATGAAAGGGGTTTGCCGATGATTATTGACGATGCGATGATGGTGATAGTTGTGATGGTGGGTTTGGCGGGGATGAGAGTGTGGCGGGCTCGCAAAAGGTACGGCAGCGAGAAGTGACCTACGAAGGGACGAGAAGGGGGATATACGATAGTATTACCGTACTCGTAGGACCGGGGGAAGTTTATGGGCTCAGAGGAACAAACACCTCGGTAAATGATAAATCCACTTCAAAAGGTTCTGCAAAACGGAGACAAGGACGTTGGAAAGGAAAGAGACCTTGCATGATCATCGCGACGTCAGAGGGGGGAACCTTCTTTACGTCCGGAAAAGAAAAACCAGTGGAGCAGAAGGCGTGCATTTCCTTTTTCCTTTTTTTATTATCTTACGCTGCGCTACGAGTGCTTTTCTTGTCCTTACAGCAGAGACCAGAGAAATAACCTCCATCAGCTCGTGGGGCCTGGCCCAGAGTACTCGTACAGTACCCGTATCTGGTCAGCGTATCATAAAGGCACACACACACACCCTCTCAGCCAGATTCAAATACCGTTAAATGATTAATGGTGACAAAGTGACAAAGTGACACCACTGTCACCGCATCAAACCAGCCTTCAAATGCTGTTGACTGGTCAACTGGTCTCCAGCCTCAGTTGGTGGTCACTCGCCCGCCAGGAATGAAAAGATGTCCGCCACACCATTGCCCGATCACGATGTGCTAAAAATGAAACGGATCTGTCGCAACTATTCCTCCATATTCCCAGGGCCACGCACACGCCTTACTGCAAAATGCAACACAACTGGCCGGTAATATTAAACCTCCACATGCATAGGAGAGGTGCCAATGAACTTCCACACACCCAAATAAAGCATTTTGTCCTGATTAAGCTAAGCCCAATGCTTAGCATAGCAGGAACTCCCTCCAAATGGATTGTATGGTTGCCATCCAACCAGGGGGAGCCCTCGTGCACCATACCCGACCTGGGCCTGTCCCTAGGGCTAGGGTTCCCTTCTGCTTGCCGAGAGTTCACCCACAACATTCCAAAGGAAAAGAAAAAAGAAAAGAAATATTGGTCGATCGTCGTGGAAAGAAAGAAAAAAACCCCCCTCCTCACCAAACCAACCCTCTCACCTCGTCCTCCCTCTACTCAATCGTATTATATTGGTACTCGATGGGCGGATTAATCAACTCGGCAAAGAAGCGGAAACGGGTAGAGAAAGAGCAGGGTGAGAAATTATTAAAAACAAGCCCCTCAATTGGCACTTCAAACTCCTCTGGGGTGAAAAAGGCCAAGAATTCCTCGAAACCACAGACGAAATCGCCCAAGAAATCACCAAGAGCACAGCCTCGCTCCGAGCAACAGACTAAGAGTCAAGGTGGATTGAACTCTGATACTGATGAAGATGGGGATGCTCAAGGTTCTGGGGGCGAAGATGATACCCCTACTCAAGATCCCCAAGTCTTTACAGATTTGAAACTACCAACCGAGATACTCAATTCGATATCTTCTATGGGGTTGACAAAACTGACTAGCATCCAACGTAAAACTATGCCTCTACTGTTGGCTGGAAAAGATGTGAGTTGGAAAATTTTCCCCGCCAATTTTTCACAAACCCTCTCTTAACTGGTGCCGCTCACGCATTTGGTAGGTTATAGCGTTATCCAAGCCTGGCAGCGGGAAAACACTCGCTGCACTTGCATCAATTATCTCCTTGGTTACATCTCGCAATGTGAAGCCACGCAATGGCACTATCGCTATCGTCCTGACCCCGACCCGTGAATCTGCGCTTCGACTACTGGGAGCCGCATCAGAACTTCTCTCCAATGCATCTCAGACCCTCGGTATCGTAACCGATGGATCAAACATCCGCCCTGAGATTGAGAGACTGGCGAACGGGATGAATATCTTGATAGCCACCCCTCGCCGACTCCTGGAGCACCTCAACACTACCCCTGCTTTCGTGATTCGAAATCTCAAGAATCTTGTCATTGACGATGCGGAACGGATTGCGAAAATGGCAGGGATACAAGATATCTTGACCCACATTAACAAGGTTCTTCCCAAGAAGAGGAGCACAGCATTGTTCTCTGCTGAGACCATCGATGAAACCGTTGTTGGAGTTTTGCATTTCAAGTCCCCACACCGGGTACAAGCCGATGATCAAACTGAGCAACAGCTAGAACCCGTTGAGGGTCAAGTACAGGGGTATGTTCTAATAGAGCCAGAGAAGCGCTTCCTGCTTCTTCACTCTTTCCTGAAGAAGTTTTCACGAAAGAAGATTATTGTTGTCTTCTCATCAACATCTGCTGCCCGAAACTATGCGGAGCTTTTATCGATCCTTGAGTTGAAAGTCTGCCAGGTTCATGCAAAACAGACAACACAACAACGGGCGAGTAACCATTCGAGGTTCAAAGTAGCTAAGGAAGGTGTTCTTATCTGCACAGATGCTATGTTTCGTGGCCATGAGGTAACTTGATTTCCCTTGTAGCTTAGATCTTGCTTCCTTGCTGATCATTTCCTAATAGACCCCTGCTGTAGACTGGATCATTCAGTACGACCCCCCGGAGGACCCGCAAGAGTATATCAGCCGTTTGGGCCGTCCCCTTGGGGGCCGAAATGTGATATTTCTACTGCCTGACGAGCAAGCGTTTGTTAGGTATCTTAAAGATGTGAAAGTAGAAGCCGAAGAATTTGAGTTTTCGTCGAAGCAGCTAGTGAATATCCAGAGCCAACTTGAGAAGTTGGTATCGAAGGATTACCAACTACATTGTTTGGCGAAAGATGCCTTCAGGTTTGTCTACTCCTCGATTTCCATCCATCTACCCATCTCTCTCACATTTCCCACATGTTTTCTACCCCTTTGCTTCCCCCCGTGGAAGCCTACATGATGAGAAAAAATTGGTCCGTGTTGATGAGGCGGATTAAGACCCCGCTACACGATTACTTCCAAAATAAACAAGCACTCTGATCTGCCTTTTTATTTCCTCCTCTTTCTTCCCTCTTTTCGCCAACCACATATATGCCCAGTTCCCCTCCATTAACATATATTCTCAGATCATACCTTAAGAACTATGCTCTACACACCCTTTCTTCCGTTTTCGACTACTCAAAACTAGACGTTGCCAAAGCTGCAAAAAGTTTCGGCTTCGACACACCCCCCAGAGTAGACGTGCACCCCGACCAAGCCGAGGACAGGAATAAAGGGAGGATGACCTACGCACCACCCAAGCCTGGCGCGTTCCCTGGCAAAGTCATCAAACGAAAAACTACTGCTGTATAATGTAGTCATCATGTAAATATAATGGCGTTATCCATCTTACCTTTTTTTTCTTTTCTTTTTCCTTTTCTTTTTTCCCGCGTAAATGATATCAATGCGAGTTGTCAAGAAGTAATTCGTGAAGAGATCGTCGAGTGATGATATGTGCGAAAATGAAATGTCTGGCCAACCACCGACTTTTTTTTCTCTCTCCTCTGCAAAGAGTCTTGGTACTAGTACTGTCCTCCGGCACGCGACAACCAGCCCCACCATTATCCCGATTGACAACTCCCCAAAAATAAAACAATCTGCACGTTCCGACCCCGCAACTTATCCGATCCCGCACTGATATTGGCCATCACCATGAGGTCGGGGGAGAGGAAGAAAAAAAGAAAAAAGAAAAAAACACTACTCGTAGCGCAGCCCACAAGCCAAGCAAAGTGCACAAGCCGCAGTGACAGGGCGATAAATAAATATAAACAAACAAACCAGTAAATCAGTGAATAAACCTCTCGCCAACACTACCGTGCATAGAAGTGGGAAACTGATTCTTATCGCACTAAGTATGCACACCCGGACGCAGGCCGACTGGAGCGGGAGATGTGGCGCCGGTTACGCCCTGCCGGAACATAACTCGTCACTCGTAATTCGTCTGTACTATATCTCATTCTTCCCCCTTCGCGTTTCTGTTCGTGCAGATCTCATGCGGCAAGAAATATTCTATCGGTATGGCAGCTTCCCCCTCCCCGGGGTAGGGTGGCGGTAGAGGGTATTTTATCAATTTTGAATTGAATTGAATCGAATTGAATTGAATTATGTCCTCGTGGGGGATTTCTATAGTCGGGTTTAGAGACGGTGGTGTACTATACTATACATACTATCCCGTCAGCAATGATTTTACTATAAGTATTTTACAAATCGTTCCCGGGGTACGAGGGGTGTGGGGAGGGGGGGGGGGGGGGTTTATTTATCAAGTGCTGTACAGGATCTATAGTAATCCGGTAGAATTAAAATAAAATAAAATAAAATAAACAAAGGTCTTGGAAAGAAAGGGTTTTTCCGCCAGTCATCTCTAGGGCGGATTTCATAGTATCATAATTATTATCGTGGTTTGGTGGTTGGTGTTTACTAACGGCTATCGTAGCTATCGTATCGTAGCGAGAAACGGGCCGGGCGGGATGATACGGGATTACTGTCGTGGAAGGGTTGGTGACTCGGTGTGTACTGTACGGCATAATAATACAGCAGATATATCATACTATATAGTCGTTCGTTCGTAAGTTCATATGTTCATTCGGTCTAGATAAATCTTGCTTGCCCCTTCCTTCCCGGATATTCATCTACGGTATCGTACCTGTCTGTCTGCCTCCCCCCCCGCCAACCCAACCTATCAAACCTCCCTCGCCTCCTCCGTGCCGCGGAACCTCTCGGCATCGTTTCACCCAAGCAAACCCAGAATTCGAGCGTCAAGCGAGTGATATGGCATGCCCCGGCTTCTCTTCCGCCTGCCCTACTATGCATTGCGTAAGCATGCAACGGCATATGGGGGCTGTGCTACAGTATTCTAATCACTTTATCCCTTCCTTCCTTCAACGACCAATGCGCGGAGCGTCATACAATGTATACCGTTTATGATATTTACACGGCCCGTTAAGCTAGGGTACAAGTGGACAAACTGCCAGACAAAGCAATGCATCATAGTGTAATGCAATAACTGAGAGAAGTAAAAGTGAAAAAAAAGAAAAAGAAAATGTAGAAACTACAAATAAGAAAAGAAGTAGATGAAACATGAAAAATAAAACACAGAAAGGAAGTAAAGGGGCATAGGCCGTCATAATCTTTTTTACTGAAGCGCATTGATGTCGTGATGGTACCGTATCATAGCAGTATCATAAACTCAGCGAATTGGGATGAATGAGCAGAGCAAACGGAAAAAAGGGGTATGATTGGATGATATGACATGATGCGAATTGAATTGAATTAACGGTATAATAACGATCCTCCTCCTGCTTGCCCTGTCCCTCCCTCTATCTAGACAATTCAGGAATTTAGAGCAGGAGATTATACACCGCGGAACTGGTCCCCAAGTTAGCAAACCTGCCTGCAAACCAACACTAGAACTAAGAGAGTGCTCACCATCCGAAGGATCAAGAACCAAGTAGCCCCCAAAAACCTAAACGCCGACAACGCCGCCACAGACCAAAGCACGATCGCAAGATAAATCTTACTCCTCTCCTGCGCACTCTTCTCAGCATCCAGGCTAGCCCTGTCAAGACCGGCACTGTTCAAGATCGTCGCTGCGAGGGCGAAATTCGAAAACATCCACGCGAGCACGACACAGGAACGCACACCAGCATAATAATCCTTTTGGATCTGGGATTCGTTTGGTTTTTCCGGTTCGGGCACGAACTTTTCGGCAAGGACCTTGATTTCAGCTTCGTATTGCTCGTCAAGATCTTTGTCGTCCGTCGGGACATTCATGTCGGCTTTTCCGTCGACGGTTTTCACCGCTCCGTTTTTGATGGGCGGGGGCACGTCGGGCCCTTTAGTACCCCAGGAGATATCGTGGGTGTTGCAGAAGGCATAGACGTTTAGGACGTTAATGTAAGAGGGTGATAGGAGGAGGTATTGGACAAACTATATCCTGATTAACCACACAATTTCAAGTCTTCGATGGTTGGATGGAGTTACACTGGTGAACATATGCCATGGCTCAAAGAACATGAATGAAGCCACAAAGTACAGCAAGTACGTTGATGACAGCGAAACCAATAAATCTCTAAACAGCTGGTTCTGGAAAATACTGCTGAACGAGAATTTTCCCCCGTTGTCTGCTAATTCCTTCGTAACAGATTTGACGGAGATAAAGATAGCAGCAAACAATAGATACCTGCCGCGAGGTTAGCATGGTCCATAGAGTACCTAGAGTCGATCGGGGGAGACATACACCATGAGAACAGCCCAGAAGACAACAATAGTCATATAAAGCTTCTTGGTTCCTTGCGGGGTATTTCCGAGTGACAGAACGAAACAGGTGAGGAGAGTTCCAAGATATAACCACTCAAATACAATACTGAGCACATTACCGGGTGGAAAATTGAGAGCTGGATCCGCTAAACTGACTGTTAAAATTCTGAAAACCAGGAAAAAGTTGCCAATGGCGAACCACGAGAATAACATGGATATCGTCTGGTAGAAGAACTCGACGTGGAACATCAATTTTCGTGCCATTGAATGGTCACTTCTCCAGATATCGAACATGTGCACGAGAGCGTAAACAGCAGCGAAGAATGAACCATTGAGCCAACGCCTTCGCTGTAAAATCAACTCCGACATTTCGTCCGGCACGTCCGTCTCGGCGTTTGACGATTTGACGTACTGCAAAACCCAGTTTGCCTTCCGCTTAGCCACAAGTTCGAAACAGAGAATACGGTCCTCAGCAAGGTACATATTTGCAGTGAATATACCGGCGTCACCACCATGCATCTTTTCTCCCTTAAAGTATTTCTCTAAAGGACCCTCACCCTGGGCGTCGTTCTGTAGTGCTGTGTATCTATAGGCAGAGAAAGCACCGGGAAGCACACTAATAAACCCAAATACACTCTCTAATGGCTTGTCAAGAATGTTGGACATCTTGTACTCGAAATTTTGAGTTGCAACAAGTGGGTTGAGTAAATGTTTCCCTCCCGGCCCCAGCATGGCCTTGATTTCACCACAAGCACCCGCGCACTGGGGATTGATGTCGAAGGCCTTCCATAAGTGGTAGATACTTGATCCACCAGGCCTGGTTCCCGCATCAATGAGAACACAAACATTCGGGTCAAGGACTTGGCCGAAAGCCTGGAAAAACCAACGATGTGAGTTGATTTTTTTCTGATTTTGTTCCTTTAAGCAAAAGAGCATTTGAACGGGCCCTTGCTTCCCGTTTGGAATAAGCTTCACTAAATCTCCTTTAAGCTCGATACCAACTTGAGTGGTGTACTACGAGTTCCATATTAGCCAAGAATATTAGCCACTGACAGGTAGTTGAGCAAACCTCATAGATATGAGCCGTAACGTCCTTGTCGTTAACCTTCTGCTTAGCAATTCCCTCCTGATAACACCCCATACCCGCTAGAACACTCCGTGTCCTTGGATTAATTTTACCACGGCCATCGCTAACGACACAAACAACCACCTTTTTCCAAGCATCCTGACCCCACGTCTGCGAGCGGGTCCTAGAACACAAGTAGTGGATATTCTTAAAGACACCAGCCATTGTTCTAGTGAACAGGATTTCGTCCTCATTGTACATAGTAACCACAATAAATAGCTCCGTATGGCGAGGCTTCTGGAAAAGCTGTTGTCGCAATGTGAATTTCTCCTGGACGAACTTGGAGGGATCACAAGTAGCAGCCGAGTATCTTCACCGGGCCCAACATCAATCAGTTTTTTCCCTCCTTCAAAATTAAAAATTAAAAGAAGGCAACAAAAAAATCATTGGTGCAAACCTCATATGCGTAAATTCACGCTCAGCTTTCGACGGGAGCACACTGAGTAGCTTGTTTGGTACCGGACAATCCAGGACCAAATTTCCTCTGAAAAGCTCCACCTTCTTTACAGTCTTCCATCTTCTCAGGCCAGGTTGCGGAGTTGGAGCAGACGAAACTGGTGATGGGACTTGTGGTGGAAAATAAGAAGCATCGCCAGGAGTTCTATGAGGGGAATCCGGCTCTAAAATGGGTCGTCGGTCGTCATCGTCGCGGTAACCGTCGTGGTGGGTGGTGTATTGTGCCAAGGGATAGGTGTCGTCGGCCGGATGGGGTTGATAGGGGTCAACGGAGTAATTGTCACGGTGTTCCTCCGGATAGAGACCCTGCGAATAATTTACAGATTGGCGATGGCCAGTTCGCGATGGAGGACCAGGTGGGGCTGTATTGTATGAATGTTCAAGGTTCGTGACGGAATACTACATGCATCTCTGAGTTTAGCTTCATTTCAGGGATCGCGCAAATGCGCAGAATTTTGTCTCTCATGTCGCAAACCATCCCCGCGATAAGAAAGGAGGCGGAGGGGAGAGATAAAGGGGAGATGAAGATGGAGGTAGGGGTAGAGCGGATAAAGAAACAAATAAACAAATTCAATAGATAGAAACTCACACTTGGTTGATATGTCAAGGTATCACCGGGCATCTGAGCAGAACCAGCAGGATATCCACCAGTATTCTGTCGTTGAGGTCTATACGGAGGTTCGTCGAGCTGGTAACCAGCCAGTGGGTGAGCGGGCGAAGGCGTCCGATATCGAGGATCCATTGCGGGTGCAGCTACTGGTCTTTGCGGTTGTTGGTGTTGTGGTGCGAGAGGTCCTCTCTCGTCGTCGTCGGAGTCGTCGTGGTGAATGGGACCACCAAAGTCGAGGCGGCTGTAAGCGTCGTTATTGTTCCGGCCTGCCATGGCTCTCGGTTTTGTATATATATATTTTTTTATTTATCTAATTTCTAAGTGACTCGATGGCCAGTTTCAGACAAAGGCGAATTCAAAAGTGGATCGGCGTCGCAGCCAAGCACGGTACAGTTAAAATTAAACCCGGGAAACGTGTGTATGGTAGGAATAGGTGCTTAGGCGCGACAGCGGCGAACCTCCCAGCGAGCGAGACGGGGAAGGGTCAGGATACTATGGAACAGTTAGACAAAACCCCCTGTACTAGTACAATATTTTTCTTTCTCTTCCTCTTCCTCTTCCTCTTTCTGTAACATGTGTCCGAGTACAGTAATGAAGCGGCATATGGTGATAACTAGCTGTACTCTCTTTTTCTCATACAATCTTGACTGTGTTGAAGGGTCGTAGTGCTTCTCTCTTTTTTCCTTTCCTTTCTTTTTCCCGCTTGAATCTCTAATAAAGCGTTGAAAAAGGGCAAAATTGTGCTCCCTACCTTTGAACCTCCGCTTGGCACCCCTCTTATCCAATCCTCACAAAAATAAAGCTGCGGAATGCTTTTTTCCTTCCCCCTTCTTTCCTAATGCGATATTCGGTAACAAGTTGGTTCCTTTGGTTCGTTCCCCCTGGACGAATCTTATATTCTGCATGAGACCAATGACGAATTCAACACGAGGGGACGCGACGACTCCGGGGCGAAGGAAGACAAATGTTCCTGCGAAGAAGAGCAGGCGGGGAGGAAACCAACAATAGCAAGGCAGAAAATGAAAAAAATGATCTGGCTTACCTTTAGATAGAAATTATTACACTTTCCCCATCTATCTAAACGCTTATCTCCAGCCAAGATGTAGTAAGGCAAAAAAGAAATCGAACTCGAAAAGCGCTCGTACTGTAAAAGATGATGTCTGCTTGCTCTCTTTCCGAAACCCCGCCCTGATCAACTAACTGATTAAACCACGGGTATCCGAAGGTTAGCCAAGGGTAAGCTGACGATGATGGTGAAGGTGAAGATAAAGATGAGTGAGAGAGACGAGGGAAGAGGGAAGGAGAAGAAGAGGGAGGAAAAGTGACAAGACCAAGCCCCCAATAAAAGAAAAGCTATGCTTCCTCCAGGAGACCTTATCGACTATATCAAGCACATTAAGAATCTCTCCTCCGTCCCCCGACAGCATAAAAATCCTTGAAGCCCCCCGATTCAGCTGCCGCCTTGGCACACCCTACATGTCAGCCTCCACCAGGGAGGGAGAGGGTCCCCTGGGGGGCGGGCCCCAAGGGATCCTGATTAGCTACGGTACGTGTACAGTGTCACAGCCAAAGCCTAGCCAAATCAGTTATCGCACTGTAACGCACTGTTTGTCCCACGTGAGAATGGGAAAAAGAAAGAAAAACAAGCCTGTCTCGAAATACCCGGAGACTTTGGGGCTTTTCTTCGTGGGGACCGCGCGCTGCGTTCATGTTGCGGTGCTGAACTTGCCGGTAATTTATAATAACTGACCGGCGGGCTCGTTTGATACCCGGGTAGAGGGCACTCAGGGGGGTATCGATAGGACTGTACAAGTACTCGAGTACGTGCCTGCGGGGTGGTGTTATTTCATGGATAGAGAGCGGCTACATCCATGGCCTACGCGATACCGTAGGGCGAGATAACTCCCATGGTAACTCACTGCAGAGCCAGAAACTGTGTGATAGAAGTATCGTATCCCGAGTCCCCTGAGTAAACCCGCTAAGCCAAGTACCATACCTCCGTGCACTGTGCTGGTACAGAACTTTGTTGTAAACCGCCTACCGCACTCCATCCTGCCGAAAGTGTCCCTGGCGGTCTGGCCCAGTGCAGAATGCGATTAATCGACGGTAAAAAAAAGGGGTCCACCGCAAATTGTGTAAACATCAAGCAAAGGAACCGCCCACAACCTCTTCCGATTCGCTATGATTACGGTGCTGTGCCTACCGGCTACCTAGCCAACCAGCCAAACAGGAGAGCATCCCCCGCCCCACCAAGAAGAAGAAGAAGAAAAGCAAGCAGAAAACTACGGGCAAAAAGGCTTAACATTTCAATATCCCAATTGAATATCTCCAGGCCTATGTATGCCCCTTCTCCCCAAAGTCGAGGAAAGAAGTTTCCTTTCGTCTCCCTTTCTTCCTTTAAAATCATTGTTCTAGCGCAAACAGTAGTTGCAATGCCCGTCCGTGCATAATAGCCAAGTCCCCTGGGGGGGAATCAATTGTGCAAGACATGCTGTGTCGCAGCGCAGTGCTTGGCCGCGCCAGTAGTTCTTGGCAGCTCACCCTAATAGACTCAGTAACTGCTTCCTTAATCTTGCTATGGTATTCTATGATGGTCGTACTTGTACTTGTATTGTACCAGTACTCGCGCGGCCAAGTTGAAGTGAGACATCTTGGATGGGAGTTGCCACCTTACGGTAGGTGTCCGCGTTTGTGCTGTGTCATACCGTGTGGTGCCTGCTTACTTACTTAAAGTTACTTTACTAGTTCTGCACTTCAGCCTTGGGAACCCAGCTGTGATGGCGAATTGGGTTTTTGGCGTTTTTTGTGTGCACTGTGGGGCTGATGGGGCTCTTTGTCAAGGGGTACGATACCGGTTGTGCTTGTAGGATAACTACGGTACCGTGGTGTGTGGGGGCTGATCATGATTGTTCACTCGCATTTTGGATTAAGTGTATGTTGGAATAGATCTCTACCATAAGTTACCATCATACAGTATCACACTACCACAAAAAAAAACCTTTCAATTCGCTGTCCAGGACACCAGTAACCCTCGTACGCGATCCTGTTGACTTGCTAGGATAAATCAATCGTGGGCTCAAGCGGCGATCTCTACTGATAATCCGCTACCGGTAGGGAACCCGAGAGTTGCTACGGTACTGGACCATACGGTACTACTGTACGGGGGACACTCTCTACGCTATACTAGCCAAAAAAAAAGTCTGTGTTGTACCTCAAGTCACCAACCCTAGCCTACATACCAGTCGTTACCTACGAACAACACAGACTTTTTTTTTTGGCAAGTACAGTACTTGTACATACTTCTATGATTAAATTATCCCTCCGCCCCCGGATTTCTTGGCCACCTATTATTAGCCTATCGCCAACATCACACCGTATAGCCCCCCGCCCTGCGCCTCACTACTACGCTGGTACCTTGCTAAGGCACAGCTCCGCCACAATAACAAATCACTCGCTGACTTGGCGTCGATTGGAAAAATGAATTGTGTCAGAAGTATTGAGGGGTGGAAATCACGGAAGCGAATAGGATTGTAGAAATAGAGATTGCTTTGTATTGCTGTAGACATGTCGTAGAAGAAAAGAGCGCTTCAGAGAGTAAAGAAAGAATCAAGGTAAAGGGAGGAGGTGCCAGGGAAAATGATAAGATGTAGCGAGAGGCAAACAAGTGCACAACACGCAACCACAATTTCCAACAAATTGTGATGTTTGAAGCACTGGCTTATTCCGGAGGAGAAAGGGAGGGCATTTCTGAGGATTTCCGGGCTGGATTGTCCTTGTTCGTGTGGTTATTGGATGGTGTTGTGGAGGGGTTACGGGTTTATCCGCATCTACCGTAAAAACGGAAATAATTGGACATCACGCTAGGACGTTGGAGCTGCCTCTCCTAGTAAGGTCTGTGTCTCAAGTGAGGACTGAAAGAGAGTCTTCTCGCGGTGTTTTCCCCCTAATCCAGAGGGGGAAATTCTGGATGTCCTAGCCCCATGCCCAATTATTTCGGGTTTTACGGGTTCTGTGATGCTCTGTATACTAGTATCATATACCTGTAGTGAGTGGACATGCTTGCAACGCTAGAGCACAGTATGGGAGTATGATATGTGGGTTTGGGTGGAGGGGGGGGGAAGCTAGATTTGTATCGTATCTGTTTGTCAATTGCAGCGGAAGAGCACAACACGGAACTTATTAGAAAGAAGCCTGACGTAGCAAGCAGTATGGTAAGCTTAGACTGAGCTTGGAATATGGGCCATGTAACTTATGTGATTGAATGATTTAGGGAAAGAATAATATTATTATTATAGTCCTCCTGATGTTATCTTTGTTATTAAAATTTCCCTCCTACCGCCAAAAACCCTACCCGCCTAACTGATACAAACATTGATCTGAAAAACCTAGCTAAACTCCGTAAGACCTACTTGGAAATCGCATTTCTTGTTCGCGAACGGATCCTTCACAACTTTAATTTCCGTGACGTTCACCGAGAGAGCATTCCCACTCCCTCCATAATTGGCATAATCGGGGAAGCAGACACCCATCGCGCAGCCGGGCTCCCCACGGGTAACGTAGTTAGTAATGAATTTCTGGTGGATGATAGCAGTTGTATCATTCACAACTGCAGGGTTGGGGCCGGTGAAGAAGGTATAACTAATATCCTCACCGTGAAATGCCGGTGGAATATTGAAGACGTATCTGTAGGACTTTGGAAACGATCTTGCCAACCATACTTGGTTGCAGTTGAAGATTGAATCGCTGAAGAAGGCACTGACTCGCAGCCATTCGGGAATTCCGGGACCTTGATACGGGTACAGGGCAGGTATTTGTCGTTTTAGAGCTTCTGGAGCTAATGAGTAGAAACGGCTTATGAGGGCGTCGAACGTGCCATTGGTTACAGTGTCTGGGGTAGGGAATGACAGTGAGGCCTGGGGAAGGCGTTAGTTCCACTGTAATGTGGGTTTGGGGAGGCCTACATACCTCGAAGCCCATGCTACTCGCGATCAAGCTTTTGAGCTCATGGTGGTACTTCCCTTGAGCCAGGAGTCTGATAGGAATATCTGGGACATAATTCCCGTCAACTGCTGGGCCAAAATTCCCTATTTCCCCTGCTGCAAGCACGATAACATCGCGGTTTGCTTTCCGGAGTACCTCGGTGGGTGCATCGCGAAGGCATTTCAGGGTGGTGCAGTTTGCGAATTTCTTGAATTCGTTGTATTGAGCATTCCGATCAGCGAAATGTGTTCTTTTGGGGTCGAATCCGGCTGATTGGACGATTGCCTATTTCAGGACAGGGACATGGTAATGTTAGGTAAATCTCACCATTACACATTGGCACATAAGAGGGGTAGATGTACCTGTTGAAATGGAAGCTTCTTTCCTTCCCCTCCGTTACTTGTAATAGTGTGCATGATAACTCCACCTCCCGCACTCACACCCATCACAGTAACCTTGTCCTTGTTACCCCCAAACTTGGAAATGTACTTTTCGACCCATTCCATGGCAGCCCGACTGTCATGGAGACCGATATTTGCATCAATATCTGTCACATTCGGCGGAGACAGCCATCCAAAGGCTCCAAGCCTTTTGTGAATCATGAATTAGCACTCGTGATATGTAGTTTTGGTGCTGCGGGGGTTGAGCAGTGGCTGACCTGTAATTGAAGGATACATATATCATGGGTTCATCGGAAG
>Ga0307507_10005365_pt1 | contig 21161 bp, 4 predicted proteins | sample 7_EM_MG_FD_207223 | JGI IMG/M metagenome (GOLD analysis project Ga0307507, IMG submission 207223) | Populus trichocarpa ectomycorrhiza microbial communities from riparian zone in the Pacific Northwest, United States - 7_EM | ecosystem: Host-associated > Plants > Roots > Unclassified | place... | reverse complement strand
CTCTAATTATATTCTAAGATTTACTATAAGGAGAGAACTATCTATAGTAGGGACTAAGGTCCTTTAAATATATAACCATACTCCTAAGAAATCCTCTCTTATATATAAGGTACGTGTTATATGTGTTATATATAGACGTACACTATATATACTCCGTATACCGCGTATAACATTATATAACTCGCTTACCATTCCTCGTTATATAATTCCACTAAATCCATCCTAGACTATACCTATATTAACCAACTAGCTTCCTACAACTCTTCTCTAAGTAGTTATAACATTATACTTAAAGCGTCTATAACACTATCTCCCTCCTCTTTATCTTTGTCCTTAAAGATCCCTAATATCTTTAAGTTATCTACTAAAGGTGTAATGTCCGTTTAATTAGTCTAGTTAATATCTATACTTATTATACCTAAAGCTTCCTCTTCTTTATAAGCGCAGCGCTATACTCGCACCATAGCTGCCATACTGTTACTTAGTAAGATAATATCGTCTCCATATTCTTGTTATACGAAAGCGGGGTTAGTATATATTATGTTAGCGGGTCCTTTATCTTAACAACCCTCGTCTTACTTAGAGTGTACTAAAGTAAACGTTTAATCGTCCTATAATATTCGCTCTGTTTCTAACGCTAAGTATACATGTCCTATTACTCTTAACAGTCTTTAAGTTCCCTGAGTAACTTGTTATAAGGTCTTATATTTAATCTACTACTATAAAACTTAATAGTAAACTCTTAAGCACCTTAAATAAGCTTTGTTATTTGCGGGAAGCGGAGTAGAAGGCTACAGCTACTTAATAGCGTGCCCTTAAAGCCCGTTTATTAGCCTCTACCTATCTTCTTTATCTTAAACGTGTCCATAAGAAGGTCTATTCTAAGGAGTAGAAACTAGTTCAATAGGGTTTATCTAAGCTAGGTAATAAAAGAATTAGCTCTCCTCCTATAAGGGAAACAACTCTAAGTAGCTTAGCAATTACTCCTTTTAGGTCCCCCTTAGGTAACTCTTTCTTTAGCTCTTTTTTTTTATTAATATTGCCTAACCTACTTTCTTCTAATACTCCTATACCTTTCCTATAGCATTCCTTAGGTTACTTAGTAGTTCCTAGGTAGTCTTACTATAGCCTATCCACCTTACCTTATACTATGTTTTGTCATCCACATCCTTATAACTAATAATCTTTAAAACTTGCTATTTGTCTTCCTCTTATCCTCTATATATGTCTGCCTTATAGACTGGTGGTTTAATATTCCCGTATACTAGCTCTAGTATTGCAACATATTATATAGGGTAAATTTTTATTTTGGCTAGTAGGTTTAACTTATATATAACTAATAAAATTCTTTACTTAACTTTAAAAGGTTCTAGTCTAACATGGTCCAATTTCTTACTTAGTTATTAACTTTTAAAATTTTTGTATAGTAGCTACACTCTATCTCCCTCCTTAAGATCTGGTCCCTTAGATCTCTTAGCATTATAGTACCTTTTTATTCATTCTTATACTAGTTTAGCTGTTTCTTTAAGGTCTATATAAAGATTCATTAATATCTCCATTCTTTGTTTAGCTGTGCTACTTGTCTTTTTTACTTAATATAGCGATAATAATATTCTTAGCTTATACCCATAATTCGCCTTAAATGGTAATGTCCCTATTCCTTCTTATGGTGTTGCATTATATGCAAACTATATAACTGGTAATAACAATACCTAATTATTCTATACGTAATTAATATAATGCCTTAGATACTGCTCTAGTGTCTAGTTTAGTCTTTCTGTTTATCTATCCGTCTGCGGATAATACGCTATAGATATTGCTACGCAAACCCCTTATTCTGCCAAAAACACTTCCTAAAATGCTACTATAAATCTTAAATCTCTATCTGATATAATCTTGCTTGGTGCTCTATATCTTACAAATACTTCTTTTATATAAATTCTAGCAATATCTTCTACTAATATCTCTTTAGTGCATACTATGAAGTATCCCTACTTTATTAGCTTATCCACTATTACTAAGATTATATTATAATCTTATCCTATAATAGGATCTCTTAACTTTAGTAACTTAATAATAAAGTCCTATAATATAACCTCCTATAGTCTTCCTGGTGTCTTAACAGGTTATAGCCCTCTATATAGCTTATGCCTTATTAGTTTGTTCCTTTAGTAATCTAGATATTTCTTTATAACTTGTCTTACTAGTCCCTAGATTCCTTAAATAATGTACTCCTCTTAAAGTCTTAACATTAAGCCTATAGCTCCGTTGTGTCCTTATATTATTCCCTTATAGAATTCCTTAACAAATTCTTCTATGATAGACTTAGGTATATATATTACTTCTTTGTTTTTATATTACTTTAAGTCTAGATCCTCTACCTATACTTCTTAGATTTTCTATATTTAATTACTTTTAGGTAATTTATAGATCTGACTTTCCTTAGTTACTACAATCTTTAAATAATTATACTTAATTACTCTGTCTTAATCCTTTTATAATAAAGCTCCTAACAGCTTTTTATTACTTTATAGTTTAGCCTTCCTGCTTAGAGCGTCTGCTTATATATTATCTGTACCCTTAGTATACTAAATTTCAAAATAGTATTCTATAAGCATTTCCGCCTATCTAACCTGTCTTCTGTTAAGTTCCTTTATTATTAGGAATCCTATAAGGTTCTTATAGTCTGTCTTAACCATAAATAGTTTCTCTATGCCTTGTAAGAATACTCTCTATTCCTTAAGTACTGTAACTATACCTAACAACTCCTTATTATAGATGTCATAGTTTAACTCTAGTAGTGTTATCTTTTAACTATAGTATGCCACTAGGTGCCATCTATCTTAATATTTCTATAGGAAGTATACTCCTAGTATAAAGTCTAATGCATCCGTTTTTATAACTGTTTCTAGACCTGGTTAATAGATCTTAAGAACTAGCTCTTAAGTAAACAATTCTTTAATTCTCTTAAACTATTCTTATTATTCCTTTCCCTATACCCAAGGTTCTTCTTTCTTTATTAACCGTATAAATAGCTTAATATCCTATAACTATTGCGCTATAAACCTTCTACAGTAATTGCAAAACCCTAGGAATAATCTTAACTGTGTAACATTCTCTAGTTCTTACCAATTTACTATAGCCTTAATCTTTTTTAGATCTATGCTAAGCTGGCCTAGTTTAATAATAAATTTAATAAAATTAATCTTCCTAGTAAAGAACTCGTATTTCTTAATTGCTACTAGTATCTATTCCTCTTATAGTCTCTTTAAGACCCACTTAACGTGTTTTCTATATTTTTCCTTACTCTCTAAGTAGATAATAATATTGTTAAGGTATGCCATAATAAATTCATCTAGGTGTTCTCCTAACACACTATTAATTCGCTTCTAGAATATTACTAGTGCATTTATAAGCCTAAACTATATAACTAATAGCTTATATAGTCCTTCCTTTGACCTAAAGGCTGCTTTTTATTTATTACCTTCCTTAATTTTAATCTAGTGGTACGCCTATCTTAGATCTATCTTTATAAAGATCTTTGCGTTACCTATCCTGTCTTAGATTTCGCTAATTAAGGGTAAAGGATACCTATTCTTCCTAGTAATGCTGTTTAACTATCTATAGTCTACGCACATCTTAAGTTTTCCGTTTTTCTTTGGGATAAATAACACTGGATATCCTACCAATAACTATAATAGTCTAATATATCCCTTTTATAAGTTCTCCTAGATAAACTCCTTAAGCGCTACTAACTCTGTTTTAGTAAGCTTATAGATTAAAAAGAACTTTAAACTTATTCCCTTTTTTAATTCTATCTTATAGTCCTAAGCTATATACTCTAACAGCTTCTCACTTTCTAGTAACTATAACTTTTTACTATACTTATGGTATCTCTTTAGTACATAACTTAAGCCTTACTTAGTCTCTTCGTATATTGCTCTAACTTAGTACTATACTAACTTAGTTTACTATCGCACTTTGCGTTATTATATATCCTTAATATTAACTTAACCTGTAACCTAATTAATCTTTAGATTATACTCCTATAACTAAGGTATTCCTAGTATTGCCTCGTTCTATCCTAATAGTAGGATATTAAAAGACATTCTAACTAGTCTCCCTTTAATAGTTATCAGAATAGGTCCTATTTTAAGATTAATAATGCCTCCTCTATAGGCTATCTAATCTCCTAAAATTATTATAAGTGGATATAAGTGTTCCTTCTGTCTATATAATAACCCTATCCTTTTTACTACCTTTGGTAATATATAGTTCCTAGTTGCCCCACTGTCTACTAATGCTTTAAACTGCTAATCTTACTACTTAACTCTTAGGTTTAAATATTATCCTTAAATTCCTTTAAGGGTTTAAGGCTTTAATACTAGTTCCCTCTAGTTTTATACGCCTCCCCTTTTCCTAACTATTAGCTGCTTGATCCTACTTATACTTAGTCTAACTTTAGCCAATACTTAGTTTATTTCTTTTCCTCTATATACCATAGATAAGTATTCTCTAGGCACTCCCACCACTATTATCTATCTAGGCATTCTTTCATAAGGAATCTTTCTAGTTAAAGTATTAAGTCCCCTTAACCTTATACTTCTACTGGGTGCCAACTATATATATACTTAGCATTCCTAAACCGCTTTTCCTTTAGTGCCTAATATATTCTTACTAGGTACTTCCAGTTCTTATCTTTAGGTGCTCTATATATATTATATATATCATCCATATAAGCTATCCACGATAGTGTATAATACGCTATATGTTTTAGGTTAACTCTTAATTTATCTTTATCCTTAAGTTTAAACCTATACCTAGTTAACCTAACCACTAGTATCTCTACTATGGGTACTAAGATTTATTACTTACTTCTCTAGTCCCTAGATCCCTCTTCTAGGTTCCTTAATATTATAATTAATACTCCTTTAATGTAACTTATACGTTTCTCCGTAATAGGTTAGTCTTAGACAACTTTTTTATTCAGCCATATATAAAAATCTTCCTATTTATTACTATGTTGTTACCTATACTACTTTCTATACAACTGGTTTAGTGTGTATAGTCTATCTATTAGAAAGTACCTTGTTATCGCTATATTATAACATCCTTTAGTATATCTTTCTTTAAACCTAGTTAAAATATCTAGATCCTCTTCTTATTCCAATTTATCTAACCATTTTACCCTTAGTGTCCCTGCACTCGGCCTATTAGTAACTCTTTATATAGGTGCTCTATTTCTTATATAACCTAGCATAGCTAATCTCTTATCTAGCTTTTACTCTTGTTATATAATAATTCTTATCCTAAACTTATCTATAGTTTCTTATTTTCTGCGTCTTATAGTTAGATCCTTATAGTTGTCTTACTTTTTAATCCTAGTATTAACTATTCAATCTTTAGGCTAAACACTATATTTACTTAGGATTGCTAACGTTCTTATTTATTCTCTAAACTTATAGTTCTTAAACTTACATCCTATACTTATTCGTTTGTTACTAAACTAAGTTACTGCCCTTTCCTATTAGTTTTTGTCCGTTATAGGTCCTTAGGTATATCTTATCTTACTTTAAAAATCTTAAGCTTCTTTTATCTCTTTTTAAGAATCTTAAGCCTATGGCCTTTTGCCTTTATTAAGTAATAAGCTAGCACTAGTAGTTGTTTACTTACTTAGTTTCTTCTAAACGTTGCTCCTATTATCTTATAAAGCAATAGAAATTATATCTAACAGTGTTATAACATCTGTTACTAAACCTCATTTGGTAATAGTCTCAGTCTCTACTTCTATTGCGTTATTGAGGTTTAAGTGCTTTTAGTTAGCCTCTTTTTCGTCCTTATTGCTAATAATCAATAAGTACTCTAACTCTATTGTTATTACTGCTAATCTTTGTCTGTATATTGCTATAACGTCTTAATCTAGCTTATAGAGTTAATCTTATTTTTTATCTAACTCCCTAGTTCCTTGGAGTCCTTTTAACTCTAGCTCCTATAGCTAATAGCTTGCGCCATACTTAGCGTCCTTATAAATTTAGCATACGTTGTTATAACAATATATAAAACTGTTAATTGAACACTCTTTTATTCCTTGCAGTGCACTATCGTCCCTCTATATATATATGCCGTCTACTAGTCTAGTTCCCTTTACCATATAGTTACTCTAACCACCTCTATAGTCTTTAGTAAAATAACCCTATTTTCCACAATTTATATAAGCTCTATCTTTAAACCATCTTTCTTGCTATAGAGTCTGCCTAAACGTCTTCTACTGCTAAGATTTCTAGTTTAGCCTCTACTCCTTAGTCCTTTAATTACTTAATCCTTAACCTCTAGGTTTCTATGGTTTTTTTTCCTATCTTTAGGTTTCTTTAGTACTACTTAGGTCTATTAGCTCTGCGCCATTCCATAGTTTTTAACTCTATATCTATTATTGCGTACTCTACGCCTTATATAACTATAGAACTCTATCTTACCCTCTCTTAGCTTGTTCCCTTTGGTAGATTCTATTATTAATCTTTATTAACTAATCTATTAACTCCCTTAGAGTATCCGCATCTTCTATTAGGATAATTGCGTCCTAGACTTTAGCCTTAAGTCCCTGTTTATACTATGCTATAAGCGCCCTATTATTCCATTTAACCTATATAGCTAGTGTTTAAAACTATATTATATACTTAATTACTAAAGTGCGTTATACTAAGTTCTAAAGCTTTTATTCTGCTGTAGTTATAGCCTCTAGGTCTCCAAATATCTATATCAGTCGCTCTATAAACCTATTCCAACTGGCAAATATATACCATATATCTTGGTTAGTAGTTATCATGCCATTAGCCTATATTTCCGTGAGATACGGCTTAAACCATTTAAGTGCCCTCCCCATTAGGAACAATCCTGCATAGGCTACTTAGTCTAATAATATTGCTAACTTCGCTCCTTCCTGTACTACCTTAAAGTGCATTTATATAAGAAATCCCTTAAGCTTTAACTTCTCTCCTAAAAATCGTTTAATTAAAGGTAACTTAATCTTTACTACTTTAATTCCATTAATGCGTTCTTTAAGTATCCTATTATTATCTTGTAAGTAATTAATTATTTCCTATAACTAACCTCACGTAACCACTTAAGAATCCCTATTGTCTATACTGGTATCACCTAGCCCTAAGGTTGTGGCTGCTGTTAACGCCGTTGTAACTAGTACTGCTCTTAGTGGTATGTTGTTTAAGTTTGTTCTAATACTATAACCTAGGTAGTAAATGTATAACGGAACCTTATAGCTTAGACTATAGTAGGTTCTATTATTAGGCTGGGTATATAGGTATAATAAAAATAATAACATAATAATAACTAGTGGAGTAGTTACCTAATAGATTAACTCTAATTATATTCTAAGATTTACTATAAGGAGAGAACTATCTATAGTAGGGACTGAGGTCCTTTAAATACATAACCGTACTCCTAAGAAATCCTCTCTTATATATAAGGTACGTGTTGTACGTATTATATATAGATGTACACTGCGTATACTCTATATACCGCGTATAATATTATATGACTCGCTTACTATTCCTTATTATATAGTTCTACCAGATCCATCCTAGACTATGCCTATATTAACTAACTAGCTTCCTACAACTCTTCTCTAAGTAGTTATAACATTATACTTAAAGCGTCCGTAATAGATATCATATAATTCCCCACTAAATTTCTTCTCCTAGTCCAAATAGAGCTTTATAAGTTCTATAAGCAACTTTAGGGTACCTCTAAGTAGTGCTAGGCTATATTAAGATTGCATTACAGGCTGTAGTAGTAATGTAAATCTGGTCAGCGAGGTTTAAAGGTTATTAGATCGTAAAGCAAAGGGATTTTATTCTTGCTAGAGGTTATTAGTTAAGGTTATAGGTTAAATTAGTTAATATAGGAGAGTTAAAGATGGAGGTAGAGGTGTCTCTAGTAGTATATTGCTTAGATTCTAGCATAAGTTAAGCTTCCTTATAGTACGTATTTAGTGCTTAATCTCTTATAGAGTCCATTTATGCTCTTCTTTTACATTAATAACATGCTCCTAAATATTGTCTTTAATAATACCCTCGTCTATAAGTATAAACACTCCATAATCCCGCAAGAAGTTACGGAAGTCTTATACAATATCCTTCTTTATAGGAGTCTATGTTCCCTTTATCCATCTAACAAAGTCCTCCCTTACATAGTACCATAGCATGGTGTCGTTGTATTCGCTGTCTTTATAGTATGCTATATAGTATAATAAGAATCCGTTTAAATCTTGTTAATTAACATTTTTAAGGTTAATTATATTGGTTTTCCATATCTCTGGGTTAATGTCGTCCTTATACTTCTTTAGGTAGGTTAACGCCATAATAGCTATTATTAAAGGTTGTTTAACGCGTTTTAATAAAAAAATTTAAGGGAAATAAAGGTTATTTAACGTGTAGTTAGGTAGTGATCATAGTCCTATAGTCTACAAAGGTACACCAAAGGTATTAAGATAGTTATTTAACGCGCTTTAGACATTAACTTAGAACCCTAGGTTTAGTAACACTTCTAACCTAAAGTACTTGACCAAATCTTTATAAACGCGGTTGTTTTGCGTAATAGACGCAACTTAGTATCTCCTAGTACTTAGTAATACTTCTATTACTAGTTTTCTGCAAGTTTAAGGTAGCACAATATCGCTAGGATCCATTCCATATAAGCGCATATAGCACCCCTATACAAGACTGTCTCTTCTGTTTAAAAACCTAGCTGCTTTGTAGTTAACTATATATTCAACCACTAATTAGTGTTAGTAACATAGGGTAACTTACCAATACTACTTAAGTAGACATAGTAAATGTTGTTAATGATATTACTTTATTATTTAGAAGTAAGGAAGGGCGAAGAGCTTAAGGCTCCTCGCCACACTAGTGCCGCGACAATATATAATAACCGCTTGCCTTATTCCCAATAATATCTAACTATAAAAGCTAGTTTGTTTTAGATTTCTAGCAAGCCCTATATAAATAATTAAGTATTTAAATATAACTCTTAACTATATTCTATCTAGAGATAGTTAGTTAAACTAAAATTATAAACATAATTATAGAATAATACCTATAAATATACTACTCCTACCTATAAGATAACTAGGAAAAATAGCTGCCCTTAGTATTACAGACGCTTTAAGTACGATGTTATAACTACTTAGAGAAGAGTTGTAGAAAGCTAGTTAGTTAATATAGGCACGGTCTAGGATAGATCTGGTGGAACCATATAACGAGGAATGGTAAGCGAGTTATATAATATTATACGCAGTATACGAAGTATACGCAGTATACGCCATATATAATACGTATAACACATACCTTACGTATAAGAGAGGATTTCTTAGGCGTATAGTTGTGTATTTAAAGGACCTTAGTCCCTACTATAGATAGTTCTCTCCTTATAGTAAATCTTAGAATATAATTGGAGTTGATCTGTTAGGCAACCACTCCACCAGTTATTATTATGTTATTACTTTATTTATACCTACATACCCAGCCTAATAATAGAACCTACTGTAGTTTTTGCTATAAGGTTCCGTTACACATTTACTACTAAGGTTATAGTATTTAAATAAAGTTAAATAATATACCACTAAGAGTAGCACTAGTTATAACAGTGTTGGCAATAGCCACAACCTTAGGGCCAGGAGATACCAGTATAGACAATAGGGATTCTTAAGTAGTTACATAAGGTTAGTTATAGGAAATAGTTAATTACTTATAAAATAATAATAGGATACTTAAAGAATGCATTAATAGAATTAGAGTAGCAAAGATTAAGTTACCTTTAATTAAACAATTCTTAGGGGAGAAGTTAAAGCTTAAGGGATTTCTTATGCAAATGCACTTTAAGGTAGTATAGGAAGGAGCGAAGTTAGCAACATTATTAGATTAAGTAGCCTATATAGGATTATTCCTAATGGGGAGGGTACTTAAGTAGTTTAAGCCATATCTTACGGAAATATAGGCTAATAGCATAACAACTACTAACTAGGACGTATGGTATATATTTACTAGTTAGAACGGGTTTATAGAGCAACTAATACAGATATTTAGAGACCTAGAAGCCACAACTATAGTAGAATAAAAGCTTTAGAACTTAGTACAATATACTTTAGCAATTAAGTATACAACACAGTTTCAAATATTAGCTACATAGGTTAAGTGGAATAATAGGGCGCTTATAGTATAGTATAAACAGGGACTTAAGGCTAAAGTCTAAAACGCAATTATCCTAATAAAAGATACGGATACTCTAAGAGAGTTAATAGATTAGTTAATAAAGATTAATAATAGAATCTATTAAAGGGAATAAGCTAAGAGAGGGCAAGACAGAGTTCCACAGTTATATAAGGCGCAGAGTACGCAATAATAGATATAAAGTTAAAAACTATAAAATGGCGTAGAGCTAATAGACCTAAGTAGTACCAAAGAAACCTAAAGATGGGAAAAAAAACTATAGAAACCTAGAGGTTAAGAATTAAGTAATTAAAGGACCTAGGAGCAGAGGCCAAACTAGAGATCTTAGCAGTAGAAGACGTTTAGGCGGACTCTATAGCAAGAAAAATGGTTTAGAGATAGAGCTTATATAAATTATAGAAAACAGGGTTATTTCGCTAGAGACTATAGAGGTAGTTAGAGTAACTATATAGTAAAGGGAACCAGACTAGCAGACAGCACATACATATAAAGGGATAATAGTGCACTGTAAGGAATAAAAGAGTGTTTAATTAACAGTTTTGCGTATTATTACAATAATATATACTAAATTTATAAGAACGCCAAGTACGGCGCAAGCTATTAGCTATAGAAGCCATTATTATTTAAGTTTAAAGAAACCAATAAACCAGCTCGCAGATTAGATATTAAAGACAATAAATTTAATATAGGCAAAGTATTTACCAATAATAAGGCAATAAAGGCAGCTTACTAGAAGTATATAGACCTTAAAGAAGTTAAAATAGAAGTAGAGACTAAGACCATTACAGAACAAGGTTTAGTAACGGGTATTATAATACTATTAGATACAATTTCCATTACTTTATAAGATAATAGGAGTAATATTTAGAAGAAACTAAGTAAGTAGACAACTACTAGTGCTAGCTTATTACTTAATAAAGGCAAAAGGCCACAGGCTTAAGATTCTTAAGAAGAGATAAAAGAAGCTTAAGATTTTTAAAGTAAAATAAGACACACCTAAGGACCTATAACGGACAAAAACTAATAGGAAAGGGTAGTAACTTAGTTTAGTAATAAATAAATAAGTATAGGACGCAAGTTTAAGAACTACAAGTTTAGAGAATAAGTAAGAATGTTAGTAATCCTAAGTAAACGCAGTATTTAGCCTAAAGATTAAATAGTTAATACTAGAATTAAAAAGCAAGATAACTATAAAGATCTAGCTGCAAAACATAGAAAATAAGAAACTATAGATAAGTTTAAAATAAGAATTATTATATAGTAAGAGCAGAAGCTAGATAAGAGGTTAGCTATACTAAGTTATATAAGGGACAGAGCACCTATATAAAGAGTTACTAATAGGCTAAGTGTAGGGACACCTAGGGTAAAATAGTTAAATAAACTGGAATAAGAAAAGGATCTAGATATCCTAACTAGGTTTAAAGAAAGATATACTAAAGGATATTATAATATAGCAATAACAAGGTACTTTCTAATAGATAAACTATACATACTAAACCAGTTATATAGAAAGTGGTATAGGCAATAACATAACAACAAATAGGAAGATTTTTATATATAGCTAAACAAAAAAGTTGTCTAAGACTAACCCATTATGGAGAAACGCATAAGTTATATTAAAGAAGTATTAATTATAATATTAAGGAACCTAGAAGAAGGATCTAGGGACTAGAAAAGTAAGCGATAAATCTTAGTACCTACAGCAGAAATACCAGTAGTTAGGTTAACTAGGTATAGGTTTAAACTTAAAGATAAAGATAAACTAAAAGTTAACCCAAAACATATAGCATATTATACACTATTGTGGATAGCTTATATAGATAACACATATAATATATATAGAGCACCTAAAGATAGAAACCGGAAGTACCTAGTAAGAATATATTAGACACTAGAAGAAAAGCGGTTTAGAAATACCAAGTATATATATAGTTAGCACCTAGTAGAAGTATAAGGTTAAGGAGACTTAACGCTTTAACCAGGAAGATTCCTTACAGAAAAATGCCTAGATAGATAATAGTAGTGAGAGTGCCTAAAGAATACTTATCTATAGTATATAGAGGAAAAGAAATAAACTAAGTATTAGCTAAAGTTAGACTAAGTATAGGCAGGATCTAGCAGCTAATAATTAGGAAAAGGGGAGGCGTATAAAACTAGAGGGAACTAGTATTAGAGCCTTAAACCCTTAAAGAAATTTAAGGTTAATACCTAAATTTAAAAGCCAAGTAGTAAGATCAGTAGTTTAAAGTATTAGTAGATAGTAAAGTAACTAAAAACCATATATTACCAAAGGCAGTAGAGAGGATAGGGTTACCACATAGATAAAAAAAACACCTATATCCACTTATAACGATTTTAGGAGATCAGATAGCCTATAGAGAAAGTATTATTAATCTTAAAACAGGACCTATTTAGATAACTATTAAAGGGAGACCAGTTAGAATGTCTTTTAATATCCTACTATTGGGACAGAATAAGGCGATACTAGGAATGCCTTAGTTATAGGAGTACAATCTAAAGATTAATTAGGTTATAGGTTAAGTTAATATTAAGGATATATAATAGTATAAAGTGCGATAGCAAACTAAGTTAGTATAGTACCAAGTTAGAGCAATATATAAAAAAACTAAGTAAGGCTTAAGTTATATACCAAAGAGATACTATAAGTATAGTAAAAAGTTATAGTTACTAGAAAGTAAAAAGCTGTTAAAGTATACAGCTTAGGACTATAAGATAGAATTAAAAAAGGAAATAAGTCTAAAGTTCTTTCTAATCTATAAGTTTACTAAAATAGAGTTAGTAGCGCTTAAGGAGTTTATTTAGGAGAACTTATAAAAGGGATATATTAGACTATTATAGTTATCAGCAGGATATCCAGTATTATTCATCCTAAAGAAAAACGGAAAACTTAGGATATGTATAGACTACAGACAGTTAAATAGCATTACTAGGAAGAATAGGTATCCTTTACCCTTAATTAGCAAAATCTAAGACAGGATAGGTAACGCGAAGATCTTTACAAAGATAGATTTAAGATAGGCGTACCATCAAATTAGAATTAAGGAAGGCGACAAATAGAAGGCAGCCTTTAGGTTAAAGGAAGGACTATATAAGCCATTAGTTATACAATTTGGGCTTATAAACGCACTAGTAACATTCCAGAAGCAAATTAATAGTATATTAGAAGAACACCTAGATAAATTTGTTATAACATACCTTAATAACATTATTATCTACTTAAAGAGTAAGGAAGAGCACGAAGAACACATTAAATAGGTCTTAAAGAGACTATAAAAAGAACAGATGCTAGTAGCAATTAAGAAATATAAGTTCTTTACTAGGAAAACCAATTTTATTAGATTTATTATTAAACTAAGCTAACTCAGTATAGATCTAAAGAAGATTAAGGCTATAGTAAATTAGCAAGAACTAAAGAACGTTATATAGTTAAGATTGTTCCTAGGGTTTTGCAATTACTATAGAAGGTTTATAGCGCAATAGTTATAGGACGTTAAGCTATTTACGCAGTTAATGAAGAAAGAAGAACTATAGGTATAGGGAAAGAAATAATAAGAACTATTTAAAAGAATTAAAGAGTTATTTACCTAGAAGCTAGTTCTTAAGATCTATTAACTAGGTCTAGAGACGGTTGTAAAAATAGATATATTAGACTTTACACTAAGGACGTGCTTCCTATAAAAACATTAAAATAGATAGCACCTAGTAGCATACTACAGTTAAAAAATAACACCACTAGAGTTAAACTATAATATCTATAATAAGAAGTTATTAGGTATAGTTATAGCACTTAAGAAATAGAGAGCATTTTTATAAGGCATAGAGAAACTATTTATGGTTAAAACGGACCATAAAAACCTTACAGAATTTCTAATAATAAAGGAACTTAACCAAAGACAGGTTAGATAGGCGGAAATGCTTATAGAATACTATTTTAAAATTCAGCATACTAAGGGTATAGATAATGCACAAGTAGACACTTTAAGCAGAAAAGCTAAACTATAAAGTAATAAAAAGCTATTGGGAGCTTTATTACAAAAGGATTAAGACAAATTAATTAGGTATAATTATCCGAAAATTATAGCAACTAAGAAAAGTTAGATCTATAAATTACTAGAAAGTAATTAGATATAGAAGATCTAAAAAGTATAGGTAGAGAATCCAGACTTAGAGTAATACAAAAATAGAGAAGCAATATATATACCTAAGTCTATTATAGAAGAATTTGTTAAGGAATTCCATAAGGAAATAATATAAGGACATAATAGAGCTATAGGCTTAGTATTAAGACTCTAAAAGGAATATATTATTTAAGAAATCTAGGGACTAGCAAGATAAGTTATAAAAAAATATCTAAATTACTAAAGAAATAAACCAACAAGGCATAAGCCGTATAGAGGGCTACAACCTATTAAGACACTAGGAAGACTATAGAAGGTTATATTATAGGACTTTATTATTAAGTTACTAAAGTTAAGAGATCCTATTACAGGATAAGATTATAACGTGATTTTAGTAATAGTAAATAAGCTAACAAAGTAGGGATACTTTATAGCATACACTAAAGAGATATTAGTAAAAGATATCACTAAAATCTATATAAAGAAAGTATTTGTAAGATATAGAGCACCAAACAAGATTATATTAGATAGAGATCCAAGATTTATAGCAATATTTTAGGAAGTATTTCTAGCAAAATAAGGAGTTCGCGTAGTAATATCTATAGTATATTATCCGCAGACGGATAAATAAACGGAAAGACTAAACTAGACACTAGAGCAGTATCTAAGGCACTATATTAATCACGTATAGAACAATTAGGTATTGTTATTACCAGTTATACAGTTTGTATATAATATAACACCACAAAAAGGAATAGGGATATTACTATTTAAGGCAAATTACGGATACAAGCTAAGAACATTGTTATTGCTATATTAAGCAAAAAAGATAAGTAGCATAGCTAAATAAAGAATAGAGACATTAATAAATCTTTATATAGACCTTAAAGAAATAGCTAAACTAGTATAAGAACAAATAAAAAGGTACTATAATACTAAGAGATCTAAGGGACCAGATCTTAAAAAGGGGGATAAAGTATAGCTACTACACAAAAATTTTAAAAGTTAATAACTAAGTAAGAAGTTAGACTATATTAGACTAGGACCTTTTAAAGTTAAGTAAGGAATTTTATTAGTTATATATAAGTTAAACCTACTAGCTAAAATAAAAATCTACCCTATATAATATGTTGCAATACTAGAGCCAGTATACGGGAATATTAAGCCACCAGTCTATAAGGCAGACATATATAGAGGATAAGAGGAAGACAAATAGTAAGTTTTAAAGATTATTAGTTATAAGGATGTAGATAACAAAACATAGTATAAAGTAAAGTAGATAGGCTATAGTAAGACTACCTAAGAACTACTAAGCAATTTAAGAAACGCTATAGGAAAGGTATAAAAGTATTAGAAGAAAGTAGGTTAAATAATATTAATAAAGAAAAATCGCCAAAGAAGGAGTTACCTAAGGGGGACCTAAGAGGAGCAATTACCGAGCTACTTAGAGTTATTTCCCTTATAGGAGGAGAGCCAGTCCTTTTATTACCTAGCTTAGACAAACCCTATTAAACAAGTTTCTACTCCTTAGAATGGACCTTCTTATAAACATATTTAAGACAAAAAAGATAGGTAAAGGCCAATAAACAGGCTTTAAGGGCACGCTGTTAAGCAGCTATAGCCTCCTACTCTACTTTTTATAAACAACAAAGCTTATCTAAGGCGCTTAAGAGCTTACTATTAAGCTTCGCAGCAGTAGATTAAACATAAGACCCTATAATAAGTTACTTAGGGAATATAAAGACTGTTAAGAGTTATAGAATGCATATACTTAGCGTTAGAAATAGAGCGAACATCGCAGAACAATTAAATGTTTGCTTTAGTACACTCTAAGTAAGACAAGGGATATTAAGATAAGGGACTTGCTATTATAACACATACTAACCCCGCTTTCGCACAATAAGAATATAAAGATAACATTATCTCACTAAGCAATAGTATAGCAGCCACAGTGTGAGTATGGCGCTGCGCTTATAAAGAAGAAGAAGCTTTAGGTATAATAAGCAAGAATATTAACCAAACTAATTAAACGGACATTACACCTCTAGTAGATAACTTGGAGATATTAGGGATCTTTAAGGATAAAGATAAAGAGGAGGGAGATAGTGTTATAGATACTTTAAGTATAATATTATAACTACTTAGAGAAGAGTTGTAGGAAGCTAGTTAGTTAATATAGGCATAGTCTAGGATAGATCCGGTGGAACTATATAACAAGGAATAGTAAGCAAGTTATATAATATTATACACAGTATATAAAGTATACGTAGTGTACGCTATATATAATATGTATAATATGTACCTTATATATAAGAGAGGATTTCTTAGGTATATAGTTGTGTATTTAAAGGACCTCAGTCCCTACTATAGATAGTTCTCTCCTTGTAGTAAATCTTAGAATATAATTAGAGTTAATCTATTAGGCAACCACTCTACCAGTTATTATTATGTTGTTACTTTGTTTATACCTATATACCTAGCCTAATAATAGAACCCACTGTAGTTCCTGCTATAAGGTTCCGTTACACTTAGCTAAGTTTACTGCAAATAATATAATAAACGTATTAATAGGCATAACGCTATTTTACGCAACCTACAGATAGGACCCTTAACTTAGATTTAAACTATAACCTAAAATTAATATAATAGGACCCATAATTAAACGGATTTAGTTAATTAACGCTTATAATTTTACTAATTAAATAAAGTAGTTAACGGAACTATTATAAAGTAAATTAATATATGCTTAAATAGTATAGGAATAGTATGCGAATAAAGGATAAGCTCTTATATAGGACTTTAAGGAAGGTAATATAGTTTACCTAAATACACAAAATCTACAGACTTAACGGCCCTTAAAGAAACTTAATTAGAAGTTTATAGGCCTATACTAAATTAAGAAAAAACTAAGCCTATACGCCTATAAGCTTAAACTGCTAACTAAAATAAAAATACACCTAATATTTTATATAAGCTTGCTGTAACCTTTAAAGGATAAACCTTTAACTTATAAAGTACTGCTACCACCTTTTATAATTATTAACAATAGTAACAGTTCTTACTTTATTAACTTAATTAATCATATATAATAGAAACCACAATTTAAATAATTTAAACTTCTTATTAAATAGGAAGGTTATAAAATATAAACCTAGGAAACCTATAACTAGATTAAGGCCAACGCGCCTTCTTTAGTAAAAGAATTTTATAAGGACTATTCTTTACGGCCTACTCTAGCTAGATAGATATAATATAAAGGTAAATAACTACCACCTAATATAAATATATAAAATACCATAGGAGGAAACTTAAAATTAAAAAGAACTTAAAATATATTATAACGCTTATAACGCAATAAGTTATAAATTCTTAACTAAATTAAATTGTTTTAGACCTTTAGCTAAAGGGGGGGTACTATAATAGGACTAGCCTAGTTATAGTAGGAATGTCTTAGTAAAACACTTAATAGATAACTATTAGAAACTGTCTATAACTATTAGCAACTATTAGCAACTATCTACAACTATCTGCGACTATCTATAACTATCTATAATTATTTACTATAATCCACCGTTTTCCACTAATGCCGTAATACTAAAGTCTATTAAAGCCTGTTAAAGACCGTGTGCGTATATACGTACGTATTAACTACTAAGTCCCCTAACTGTTTAATATTATAATTCTCTTATTATTCCTTTCTCTTCTTTACGCAATATTTTATACTCTGTAAGAGCTATATACTCTTAGATTTAGATAGAATTTATATTATTCCTTTAGATCTTCCCCAAAGTCTCTTTACGCCCTTATATATGCAATTAACTAGGTAGCTTAGCTGTGTAAAAAAGGAGATATATATATAACTATACCACACCTTCCTTATAGGGTAAAAGGACCTTTAACTAGGACCTAGTAAATAATACTGCTATAGTTTATTGGTATTTAGGATAATTATAATAACCTTAAGGTTATGGAAGGAGGAACCTAGGTAGAGCTAGTAGATACTTACTAAGACTTAAAAGCGCCGCCCTATATGCCATCTAGATATACATCAGGAAAATATTCGCAGGCTAGGTTTTAAGTCGACTTTATTAAGCGCGTTTCGCGTAATTAATATACAATTAACCAACTTAACACATTTAAAAGTTAAATAACACGCAGTTAACCAACTTAATAACTTTTAAAGCTAACTATATATTTCTTAACATGCAATTGGCCAACTTAGCAACTTTTAAAGCTAACTGTATATTTCTTGATATGTAATTGGCCAACTTAGCAACTTTTAAAGCTATCTTTATATTTCTTAACCTGTAATTAAGGTAAAGTTATATAACGTAGGTGATAGGGTTATAACGGTCAGCATAGTTATAACGGTGGGGCCCCACCGCCTGCCTAATTAGGCTTACTGTATTCCCAATTAAGTATAACGTACGTAATAGGGTTATAACGGTTTGGAACATCAAAATTCTGCCAGATGCCTAATTACAGGTAAAATACTAGTAAAAAGTATTGCATAGTATTACAATATTACTGAGCAGTATAAAGCCTTTTATTTATATAAAAGAGGCTCTATATTAACATTTTATAGTGTTTTAGGTGCTAATTACTCCTTAATTAACTCAACATCGTCTATTTTAGAATCGTCCTTATCTGACACCTTATTGCCACTTAATCCATCTAGCCCTTCCTCCTCATCCTCTTCCTGTGTAGACTGTGTAGCCTGTTGAGAATCCTTCTTTAAGGCCCTTGCAGTGTCCCGTAGAGCCCTAGAGTAAGCTGCAGTCTCTATAGCTATAGTAGAGGAGTCCTCCCACTGCTTCTATAGCGTCGCTAGGGCCCCTGTTGTTGATTATGCCTCCTCTACTGCTTTAGTAGCTGCTATATAAGCTTCTAGTGTCTTCTTCTTGATAGCAGCCTTGTTTACAATTATTAACACCTTCTGCGCCTTCTTTAAGCTCCTCTCTACGTCTCCAAGGCTCCTTTTGTGTCGATTTGCAACTCCTTTAGCTACCTTTATAATAGCATAAGCCTCCTTTCTTTCTTAGACTTGCGCCTGCGCAACTATAGCTGTATTACTTTTATTTTTTCTAAGGCGCTTCCTAGTATCTTTTGCCTGCTGCTTAGTCTCTACTATTGCTGCCTTAGCAGCGATAAGTGCTCTAGCTGATTCAGTAGTAAGAACTAATTCAGTAGAAAGCACTACCCACCTATTCTTCTTCTTGGCTCTTCTTTCTGCAGCGCTATTACAAAGCTCAGTATTTTCTTGTTATAGTATTTCTATGCCTTCCTCCAATGAATCTATGTGGCTTATAAGCTTTATAACAACTACGTCAACTGCTTTGGGTAAGGTATCTAGGTAATGAATTATATGGCCGTACCGAGCTCGATCGGAGTAACTTTTAGGAGTCTTTAGATATAGAGGTGAGGATAAAATCATCAATTCGTTTTAAAGGGGTGTAGTTAGCCGTGTAGATAAAGGTCCTTTTATAAGGCGCTAAAGGACTTAATTAGGGTTAAAAGGAAGAAGCCCTGCCGCCTTAAAGGCGTTATTAATCAATTCTGGGGTATATATATAGGGTTAAATCTCACCCAGAATTCTTAGAAAGTAGTCCCTATTAATACCCGTAATACCGCAAGCTGTATATTTATTAACTTTGGCTAAATAAAGGCGCTTAAGTACCAAAAAGATAACAAGATCTAGAGGCTGTAGGAAGTAGGTTAAGTAAGGTAGAAGACAAATAGGTATAATTTTATAGTTCCAGCAGAACTCCACAAAGTTGATATTAGTGTGAGAAGTGTGTCCATCTATAATAAGCAATTGATATCCATAGTGTTTAATATCTAGACTATTAATTTTAGAGGCCTCCCATGCCTCTATTCGTCGGGTATGTTGTTTAAAATGTTTAAGCCACTTAAGGCCCATTTCCTCATTTAACCAGCCATTCTCTATTATCCTAATTAAACAGTCTCCTATAGCTTCCTCTGCAGTTTCCTATAGAGAATCTATATGCTACCGTCCTTTAAAAATAATAAACGGTGGAATCGTTTGCCTATATATGCCAATTGCGTCTACCTGGGTAACCCATTCTCTATTGCCGTTAACTGTCTTAAAATTAATAATTCTTCCTCTTAAAATAACTACCTTAGCACTAAAAGCTAAACCTATTATAAAGCCCGTCTTGTCCATATTCCATATGTCAAATTCGTTAATATTATATATAGTGACGATGTTGTGGTAGTTAAAAAAGAACCTCTTAATATAGCTAGGGTTGTTGTTAGCAAAAGCTCATTTTTAATCAATTAAACGTATATAGCAGCAACGAAGCTCTTCCTACCATTTTAGGAAATTATACACCCACTTCTTGCCTAAAGGTTCGATTTGAAGGTATCAAGGAAGGTTAATATGCTCCCGTTTAAGCACTATCGTCGCAATCGTTCGAAGAGTGTGCTGGCGACATGGAAACCCGGCGTTGGCAAGATATATACAGTGCTTAGTAATTGCATATTTGCCAGGAACAGTAATGCAATTCTAGTTGGTATGGGCAATTTTATGAGGCTGTTATTTTCCATCAAGGCGACGTTGAAATGTCTGCGGATCTACCCTATAGGCTTTTGCGCAGGCTTCCCGGCTGTCGTAGAGGCCAGAATGCCAGGCAGTAGTAGCAATTTGTATAGTCTCGTCGCGATCAGAGTGTAGAGGCCAGCGAGGCATTATGGTGTTGATAAGAATATTTTTAATCACGATGTAAGCATTCAAAAGTTCCTCTATTTTGATTTTCCTGTT
>Ga0307507_10005364_pt1 | contig 21163 bp, 2 predicted proteins | sample 7_EM_MG_FD_207223 | JGI IMG/M metagenome (GOLD analysis project Ga0307507, IMG submission 207223) | Populus trichocarpa ectomycorrhiza microbial communities from riparian zone in the Pacific Northwest, United States - 7_EM | ecosystem: Host-associated > Plants > Roots > Unclassified | place... | reverse complement strand
AACGCGTAGAATTCAACCATCAAATACACCACCGCCATGCCGTCTAATCACGCTAGAATTGATGCAGATCTTGTTCAGAAGACTCAATATAAGATTCCCCAAAATAAGACGGCGAAAAACCCCCCCCGAAGCCTTGGCCACTCCCTGAATTTTGTATTCCTGAGCACGGCTACCAGATCCTACTGATCTGATTGGTGGGCTCTTATCGATAGCTTGCGTGCCCAAGTTGACGGGTTAAGGGATAAGTAATACGGCCTAAGACAGTGCGTTTGCTATTAAATCCAAATACGTTAATATGTCGGTTAAGGGGTATTAGGGTAAACCTATTATCTTATGCAAAGATCTTATTAATAAATCCTATGCCGCTAGCTCCTGTATTAATTAGGACTTAAGTGTTAGCCTATTAACCTTTCTACCAAAGACGGTAGTTAATAGTTATACTATAATCCTAAGAGTTAGGGTTTACTATATCTAATATATTTAACAAGATCCTATAACATAGCTATCCCGGAGAGCAACTTAACTCTAAAATATACCTTTTAGTGGCAAGCGGGAAGGGGTTCCTCTAGAACATTAGTTATAACTTTGTCCTTATAAGTGGTGCTTACTAAATATAGAGTTGGAGCCAGATAAAGATTAAGGTCAGTGGTTAGAAGATTAGTGCGGTAAACGGCTACTAGCGTTAACTATTTATAGATCTTTTTAGAAGGGGGCAGAGTAGTAGTTAGAGAGGTAAGAGCTACTTTTATACTTAAAGCAAAGGCCTAGCTTAGTGCGTTATTCTTATTTAGAGGACCCTAGTAGGGCGTATCCTAGGGTCCTAGTGTTAATATTCATAGCGTTAGGGTGCTTAGGCTGGGATAATGACTTAGTAGACATTTATGGGGTTGTTATATTATATTAAGGAGCGGACTTTGGTATTAGGCGTAGTATATTAATATACCATTTATTAATAACGTTTGTATAGGCGTTAAGGGCTTCTAGTAGGTCTACACTAATTAGAAAGGTTTTTAGTTTAGGGCTTAGAGATTTAATAAGGCTATTAATTAGTGCGGAGTTATTCTAGCCTATTTTTTTACGTAATAATTAAATTTAGAGAAGTATACTAGGAATCTTTTCTTTTTTTAAGTTATATAGTTTATCTTCCTTTAAGCGGTAGCTTGGCGGTTTAGGTTACTATATATAGCTTTAAGAAGTATAACTAGGCTTTATACTAAGTTCGGCTAGAGAGGTTTAATAAGGTTAGCTATGTCTCCTCCTAGTTAACTTAGGACGTAGTAGAGTTAGTTAGCTTTAATTAGGTAACAGTTAGTATTACTAGTTAGTTTATTCTTAAGCCGGCTTAAGAATAATTAAAGCTCTTATTGTTTACTAGTAAATACTAAAGGGTTTAATAGTTTTTTAAATTGTTATAATATAGTAGTTAGTTTTACTAGTGGGATAACTATTACTAATTTAGGGCTCGCGTTCTGCGTATTAGCTTTTTATAATAGTAATTAGTTTTAAGGGCTTAGCGTAGGCGTCTTAAGGGTACGGATTTCTTCTTAAAGGGCCTTAATTATTTTCTAGTGCCGTGCTTCTTATTTGGCTTATTATTAAGCTATAGCAGCTTAGTTTTATATAAGGGCGTCTATAAAGGACTTTTATATATCTGCTAATTGTTTCTAGAGTGCGGATATAATATCAGCGGTCGTTATAGGGGCTTTAAGGTCATTCTGTATTTTAAATAGGGCGGGGTAGAGTATAGGTTTTTTAAGGTTTTAACGCAATATAGTGTTACAGAGTAAGTATAAGTGGTGATAATATATAGTGAAGTAGATATTATTAAGCTATATATATAAACTATATAATAAGGTTAAGACGTTACGTAAGGAGAGAAGATAAGGAAACGGGAGGAAAGGGTATATATTATTAGTTTGGTTGCTTAGTTAATATATATACAGAGCAGAATAGGATTTAAGGAGCAGTCCTAGCAGAACCTAGCAGAATTCGGTGGACTTTGGCAGAATATGGCGGAATGTGGTAGATTGCTGTTAGATTGCCGTAAATTGCCAGCAAATTGCTATTAGGTTGCCGTCTCGCGGTTAGTCTCTTCTTGCTACGTTGGTGGAAACAGGTAGATGTGTATAAGGTGTTACAGAGGTGTCCCATGATATAAGCGAAGCCTCTCTATTATAGGAAAACCTTAGTGCTAAGTTATAAATAAACTTATATAGTCCTAAGGAGTTAGACGGAACTAGAGGCCTATAAGCTTTTTAAAACTAGAAGTACGTAGTAGAATCTATCTTTATAGTGCTAAGGTGGTTATAAGCGTAATATATTATTATTATTATTATTATTATTATTATTTATTGCTTAACGTCCGATTTAGATCCCTATTGGGCCCACGCGGACTACTCCTTATATACATATAGGGAGAAAACTCTATTTAAGAAAACCCTGTGATCCATCTCCTTGCCTTTTAGGGCTCGCTTATAAGTCGCCTACGAGTTACTAGTGGTGCTCTACTACCTTACTTTTTAACCTCCTTGGGAACTACTGCTGCTATAACAAACCTACGGACGCGCTAGTATTACACACTATACTTTACTCCTGTAGAGTTATTAGGGGGCGTTTGTTACTTGCCCCTTTACCTTTTATTACTATTTCCTTTGCAACCCGGAACTGGTCTAGCATATTTTAGCTAATAAGCCACTAGGTAGCCGCCTTGAGGCCTTTCTATATTAAGAGTAGTGTATTATAGTTTTCTGTGCTAGCTGCTAAGAGTATTGCTTCTTGGCTAGTGTGTAAGGGGTATAATAGTATTACGTGTTTTAGTGTCTGTCTTAGCCAGCTATATTTATACCTTGGGCTATCTACTAGGATACCTACTTAGTAAAGCCAATCTTTTAGTCCTATTATTCCTGTTTTTAAGAGTGTTGCCATTGTATTTTCTGCCTTTGTTAGGCCCTTTTGGAGCCCTTAGGTATTTACCCCCTATAGTATTACCCATGCTACGGCTTAGGTTCCCCTTGCCTAAGTCTACCTCTGTACCTTTAACTCCTATTTATCTCTCCAGCGTTGGTCCAACCAGTATTATATTACGGTAGATGGTTTTCCAGTACTCTTTTATGCTCTACTTTAGCTCCTTTCTCTCCCTTACTATTGTCTTTGCTGGCCTCTTACGCGTCTCCCTTTCTTCTCTATATAGGCCTGGGCCCTAGCGCTGTACTATTCTTCTTCTGCTTTCTCCACCTGTTTTCCTAATATATCTTCCCTACTTTGGGGTTGTTGGTTTCTTCTCCTATAGGGCACCCTAGGGTCCCTCTATAGTTTGTTTAGGCATGTCTTAATATACTTTATAATATTAAAGTTGCGTTCCTTTTATACCCTTTATATTGCATCGGCTTTAATATATAGTTATAGGGGGGGAATATTAGCTTCCTTCTTAAGTAGTACTGTGGCCGTTTGCTTATACCCGCCTATTATACTCCTAAGGCAGGCTATTTAGACCTTTTGGAGTGGTTTAAGGAGTAATTTAGGGAGGCCTTTCTTGGTTTCTTTAGTGGCCCAAATACTAGATCTATACATTATAGTTGGCCGGATAACTGCTATGTATAGTAGGCGTAACCTCTAGAAGTATGGACCCTATGTAGAATTGACGATCCTGGACATGGCGATATACTGTGCTTGGCCCTTACGGGCCGCTTGTGCCGTATGTGCGCTCTACTAGAGCTTACTATCTACCTATACTCCTAATACCCTTAGGCCTTGAACCGGTTAACCCCTAAAGCCTTAGATATAGATTATATGCTAAAGATCTATAGATTGGTTACGTTTTCTTATAAAATGGATTAGCTAGTATTTCTCTAGTAAGAATTGGACTCTATATTGTCTTGCCTATTCTATATAGGTGTTATAGGCTTTCTCTAGTGTCCTACAGTTCTCTGCGGTTGTTGGCCTATATATAATTAGGTTTATATTATTAATAAAGCCTATCCCCTAGGTTGCCCCTTCCTTAAAGGTGTTAAGCAGGTTGCTTATAAAGAAGAGGAAGAGTATAGGTGATAGAGGTAATCCTTATAGTATTCCTATTATGACTATAATAGGGGGGCTCTGGTATCCGCTAAAGACTAGTAACGTTTCTTTCTGGCCTATAAATTCTTAAATAAACTAAATGATCTATTCTAGGAAGCCCTTTGCCCTAAGGATGTATAGGAGACGCTTATAGGGTATATTATTATAGGCGCCGCTGATATCTAGGCTAAGCATTAATACTATAAAGTCCTTTCGCATAGCCCATGCAGTTTTAATGGTAGTAGCGAGTAGTGTAAGTGCTAATAGCGTTAAGCGATTCTTTCTTGCCCCCATTTAGCTTTGTGGTAGTAGGGCGTGTTCCTCTACCGTATCTGCTATATAGTCCGCTATAACCTTTTCTAAGATCTTGCTTAGGGTGTTTTCTAAGGCAATAGGGCGGTAGCTTCCTAGGATTAAGTAGTTTACTTTACCTTCTTTTTATAAGATAACCATTATTATGGATCTTCTAAGTCACAGGTAGTAGCCTATTACAAAGCATGCTCTGGCTACGTCTGCAAGCCAAGGTGCTATAAGTGGTCCATAGGTCTTTAGGGCTTTGTTTAGGATCCCATCTAGTCCTAGTGCTATATTATTTAAGAGGCGGCTAATGGTTCTGGCTATTTCTTTAGTTATTATGTCGCTGTTAACCCTTAGGCAAGTCACTGGTGTTTTACTAGTAATGTTACTAAGGTCTACTAGAGCCGGTTAAGGGAAAAATCTTTTTATAAGGATCTTTGCCTTCTTATTATTGTTGCTTGTGGCCTATAGTTCGCCTACTCTTTGTAGGGGTGGTAGGTATAGATCTTCTACTAGGCGTCCCGCCTTTTTCTTTGCCTATTTCGCTATGGTTTAAAGGCCCTTGTTATAGGGGAGACTTAGGTTAGTAGTGTGTTCGTTTATAAACCGTCTCTAGTTATTTCTTGCTTTTTTTCTTAGGGTATTCTTTAGCTGGTTTCTTGTGTCTTTATATTGTCTCTCGTCCTTAGAATCGTGGCTGCTTGTATATTTCCTCCTTGCTCGTCGTTGGCCGGCTACAAGGGCCGCGCACTGTGCGGACCATACGTGTCGCGCGTAGGGGCCCGGTTTTGAAACCGGGTAGTGCTCTTCCAGCCCGCTTTTAATTGCTGCCTGGAGCGTAATATATTAAATAAAGTCTGTAACACAGCGCGGTATAGTTTAGACCTTTTATTATTAAGCCTATACGTCCTCCTATAGCTTATATATACATCTAGTAGACCTTATATATCTCTAGGTTAGAACTAGCCGCCCTATACTAACTGCATAAGAGCTTTATAACCTTAGTTAGTTTAATTTTAATAGTTTGGTTTAGGGACACTTTAAGATAAGCTAGCACGTTATCTTTATAGTTATATCCTTATTTTATATAGAGTATCGCTATAACGTTTACGGCCTCCTTAATATATTCCTTATTATCTTTTGGCTTAATAATGTTTTTATTAAATATTAATTCTACGCCTAGCCCTCCTACTTCTGGGTAAGTAACTATAAGCCCTTTTTTTGGATTCCTTTTTTAAAAAAAATATAGGTAGCTATAGGGGCAAGCTAGCAGGCATTCTAGCTATAAAAATACTTTTATTTATAGATAATAAAGGCGAGTTAACTAATATAGGTAATCCTTGTTAGGACGGGCTTGGCATAATATTAACACCTCCTCCTTAAATAGATGTTAATTGTCACGGAGCAAGTACAAGTGGTGATAATATATAGCGAAGTAGATATTATTAAGCTATGTACATAAACTGTGTAATGAGATCAAGACGTTGCGTAAGGAGAGAAGGTAAGGAAACGGGAAGAAAGGGGTATATATTATTAACTTGGTTGCTTAGTTAATACGTACGCGGGGTAGAATAGGCTTCGGGTTATGGTCCTGGCAGAACTTGGCAGAATTCGGTGGACTTGGCAGAATTTGGTAGACTTAGTAGAATATAGCAGAACGCCGTCAGATTGCCATAGATTGTAGTTGGTCTCTTCTTACTAAGTTAGTGGAAATAGGTGGACGAGTCGGTGGAAACAGGTGGACGTGTATAAGGTGTTACGGAGGTGTCCCATAACAGTACCCCCCCTTTAAACTCGAGCTTCTGCGAGATAGGGCTGTGGTAGTTCTGGGTAGAGTTTATAAAAGTCTTCTACAGCTTATGTAAGTCCTACAGAGTCAACGGGTTCCTATATGGGCTCAATAAAGCCTCTCTATTTTGTAAGGTATATATATTTGCGTTTCTGTTTGTTGTACTTAATGTTGTTAACTCTTTTAATAAAGTACTTATCCTCACCATCCACTTTAACTGGTGGGGGAGGGTCCTAGATCTATCCAGGCAGGGCATCTAATACAGGGGCAGCAGGGTGGAGGACTGACATATAGAATATAGGGTGGATTTTAACCGTATTAGGAAGCTTCAGTCAGTAAGTATAAGAAGAGATAACCTTTTTAACCTTATAAGGGCCGGCGTTTTTCCAATTAAGTTTCTTAGTAGGTTATTTTGTGTTTAGATTTCTTGTATCTAGCTAGACAAAGTTACTAATTTAGTAAACTAGTGCCAGGGTTTGGTTCTTATTTACTGCGGCTTTATAAATAGATTGGGCCCATATTATTTTATTAGTAAGGAACTCTTGTAGTTCTTCTATTTTTTTTACAAATTTATTTGCTTCTGCAACTTGTAAGGCCTAGTAAGCTAGGCGAGGAATATTACTAAAGGGTTTAAAACCCATTCGCGGGTGCTAGCCGTAGTTGGCTAGGAACGGGGAGACCTTTATAGTTTCCAAGATAGAGTTATTTGCGGTAAACTCAGCAAATGCAAGCCAGTCTATCTAGTTGTCCTATAAATACAACATGTATATCCGAATATATTGTTCCATTATAGCATTTGTATGTTCTATTTAACCATCCATTTCTAGGTAGTATGCCATAGACAATAGTGCTTTAATATAGAGTTGGGTAGTTAGTTCTTTCTAGAATATAGAGACAAACTATCTGCCTCTATTAGAGATAATTATTTTAGGAAGTCCGTGGAGTTTCCATATATAATCCAGGAACAGTTAGGCAATAGTAGGCGCTAATATATTAGGGCAGGCAATTAGGTGTTTTATCTTAGATAGTTAGTCTACAACTACTATAATATTTATGCAGCCTTTACTTTTAGGGAGATCAACAATGAAGTTAATTAAGATATCCTTCCATCTTTGGTCCGGAACGGGCAGGGGTTTTAGGAAGCCGTTATATGTCTTATATAAAGCTTTAGCTCGTTAGCAGGTATAGCGGCTAGAGATATACTTTTGTATTATATTATGTATGTTTGGCTAGTAGTATTCTTATTAGAGCAGTTCTAGGGTTTTTCCTTGGCCTAGGTGGCCGGCTACTAGTAGGTTGTATGCATATTTAAGGAGCTTAAGCTTAAGTTTGTTGTGGTTGGGTATAACTAGGCGGTTTCTATAGTATAGGTGGTTTCCGCGGGCTTTGCATTTACTTAGAGAAATCCTTTTAGAGCGTCTAGCGCCATCTTAAATTAGCTTAAGCGTCTCTTGGATAAACTTATTATTTAGGTATTTATTAGTTACAATCTGTTTAATAGTTTAATCGGTTATTTTAAGAACGTATACCATAAGGTCCTTAGTAGGGGGTTTAAATAGCTTAGGGCAGAGCAGGATCTAATTATAATAGGAGTATACTTCTTTTTAAGCTAGTGCGTCTTGCGAATGTTAGGTTAGGGTATTAGGCTTCTAGCCTTAAACGCCTAGGCGGTATATAATTAAAAATTAGAAATAGGACAGATATTCTAACTAGCGGGCCTAACGGTGGCTTAGCTGTTTTATAGTTATAAAGTATTATAGGTTCTTATAATCGCTAAGAACCTTAATTAAAAATCCGGAGCCTTCTAGTTTAGGACGCTATTATTTAAAATATCTGATAATAGCTAATAGCTCTTTATCATAGATCTTATAATTGCATTTGGCTGGACTTAGTTATTTTAAAAAGTATGCTATAGGGTACAATACTCCTTCCTTGTTATATTGAGACAGAATGCCTCCAGTGACATAGTTAGATAAGTTAGCTTCTATAACACTTATTTGGTTTGGGTCGAAGTGTTAGAGTATAGGTGCGGTAGTAAATATAACTTTTAGATAAGCAAAAGCTTTCTTGCATTCCTTATTAAAGATAAAGGCTTTATCTTTTTGGGTTAGAGCTATAAGGGGTGAAACCAGGGTGGAGAAGTTATTAATAAACTATTAGTAGAAGTTGGTAAATCCTATAAAGGCCTTTACATTCTTAACGTTCTCGGGTTCTTGCTAGTTTATAATTACTTTAACTTTCTTGGGGTCCATTTATACGCCGTTTATAGAAATAATAAGTCTAAGGTATAGAACTTCCGTTTTATAGAACTCGCATTTGTCTATATCTAACTATAGGCCGGCTCCGCGCAAGGCTTATAGGACTAGTTTAATATGTTTTTAGTATTTAGCCAGATTATTGCTATATATTAAGATATTGTTGATATAAGCAGTATAAAAGATATCTAGGTATAGGTGTAGGGTATTATTTATAAAGTGTTAAAATAAACTTGGGGCGTTTACGAGGCTAAATGGCATTATTAAGTACTTAAATAATCCGTATTAAGTACGAAATGCAGTAAGCCATTTATCTCCTTTTGTAATATGGAGGCGGTTAAATACGTGGATAATATTAAGCTTTATATAGAAGCAAGCCTTACTTAATTAGTTTAGTGTCTCTTAGATTAACGGGATTGGGTATTGGTTCTTAATAGTAACATTATTAAGAGCTTGGTAGTCTACGTAGAAATATAGACCACTACTAGGTTTCTTAACAAAGATTACTAGTGCGGCTATAGGTAAAGAACTTGCTCTAATAAATTCTTTATCTAGATATTTGTCTAGGTACTTCCATAGTACCTTAAGTTTATTTTGGGATATCCTATATAGGGGTCTAAATCCGGGATGTTTTCCTTCTTTAACTACAATCTTATAATTGTATAGATGGCGTTCTGGTAGCTTATTAGCTTCCTTTCGTAAAAATACATCTAAATAGTTATGGTACTCTATTGGTACCTTTGTAGTAGGGTTAGTGTGCTTCTTTAGTGCTAAGGCCTTCTTAATATCGGCTATTGTAATAGCAAAGATTATATATTCTGGTTTCCTAGCAAGTTATACTAGCGGAGTAGCTCCAATTATGTAAATATCTAAGGTGTTGAGCGGGCTTAGATTATTTTTAGTTTCTTATATAGTTTCCTATTTGGTTTTAGGTTTAGTATTAGATATAGAGTTAGTATTAGATTTAGGTTTAGGTTCTTTAAGTATCCTTTTTATAGTAGAATACTAGTTCTTTTGGTACTTTTATATATTAAGCTTAAGCTTCTGCTTGGTTTGGGGTGCAGTAGTTAGAGTTGATTTATATAGTCTAGTATAAATTCCAGGTTCTTAGTGGACGTCGGTAGAAATCTTATATTAGTGGAATTCGGTAGAATTCTCAGGTAGGTGGAATCGGGTGGACTTTTTAGGTATAGGGTGGATGTTAGTGGAAATTTTAAACTAGTGGATCCTAGTGGATTTTTTAGATTTTAGTTTAGGGTCTAAGCAGCGAGTTATAAGGCACTTCTGCTTGCAACGGGAGGTGGTAAATAGAAGCTTAAGGTTATCCCAATTAATGGTTACCTTATATAGCTTTATCTAGGGTTGTTTAAGGATTACTAGGTAACCTAGGGTAGTTATAAAGAGCTTAATTAATTCTTTGTGGTTCAGATATTAGAGTCTTAGGGCCGCTATATAAGTAATACGGCCCAAGATAGTGCATTTACCATTAAATCTAAATACGTTAATATGCTGGTTAAGGGGTGTTAGGGTAAACCTATTATCTTACATAAAGATCTTGTTAATAAATCCTATGCCGCTAGCTTCTATGTTAATTAGGACTTAAGTGTTAGCCTATTAACCTTTCTGCCAAAGATGGTAGTTAATAGTTATACTACAATCCTAAGAGTTAGGGTTTGCTATATCTAATACATTTAACAAGATTCTGTAATATAGCTATCCCAGAGAGCAACTTAACTCCAAGATATGCCTTTTAGTGGCGAGCGGGAAGGGGTTCCTATAGGACGTTAGTTATAACTTCGTCCTTATAAGTAGTGCTTACTAGATACGGGGCTGGAACCAGGTAAAGATTAGGGGCGGTAACTGGAGGATTAATGCGGTAAATAGTTGTTAATATTAGCTGTTTATACATTATATTAGGGCATAGGGACGGAGTAGTATCTTAAAATATAGTCCTTGCTTCCATATTTAAAGCAAAGGCCTAGCTTAATATGTTGTTCTTATTTAGGGGACCCTAGTGGAGCGTATCCTAGGGTCCCTATGTTAATATCCATAGTGTTAGGGTGCTTAGGCTGAGACAATAACTTAGTAGATATTTATAGAGTTATTATATTATATTAGGGAGTGGGCTTGGGTGTTAGGCGTAGTATATTATTATACCGTTTATTAATAACATTTACACAGGCGTTAAGGGCTCCTAGTAGGTCTATACCTATTAGGGAGGTTTTTAGTTTAGGGCTTAGGGATTTAATAAGGCTATTAACTAGTGCAGAGTCGTTCCAGCCTATTTCCTTTATATAATAGTTAAATTCGGAGAAGTATACTAGGAAGCTTTTCTTTTCTTAAGTTATATAATTTATCTTTCTTTAAGCAGTAGCTTGGCGGTTTAGGTTACCGTATATAGCTTTAAGAAGTATAACTAGGCTCTATACTAAGTTCGGCTAAAGAGGTTTAATAAGGTTAGCTACATCTCCTCCTAGTTAACTTAGGGCGTAGTAGAGTTGGTTGGCTTCAGTTAGGTAACAGTTAGCATTACCAGTTAGCTTATTCTTAAGTCAGCTTAAGAATAATTAAAGCTCTTATTGTTTATTGGTAAATACTAGGGGGTCTAGTAGTTTTTTAGATCGTTGCGGTGCAGTAGACGGATTTATAGGATAAACATCCGCAGCTGGCTTAAGGTTCGCACCCGACAAGCTAGGTCTAGATTTAGTTATTTTTATCTCGTCTATAGGTGCGTGTTAGCAGCCTCTTAGGCTAGTATTTGGTCTTAGGGCCCTAACGCGAGTGCCTTAAGGGTATGGACTTCTTCTTAAAGTGCTTCTATTAATTCCTAGTGCCGTGCTTCTTGTTCGGCTTATTATTTAGCTATAGCGGCCTTATTCTGTATAAGGGCGTCTATAAAAGACTTCTATATATTTACCAATTGTTCTTAGAGTGCAGACATAATATTAGCGGCCGTTATAGGGGCTTTGAGGTTGTTCTGCATTTTGGATGAGGCGGAGCAGGGCGGAGTATAGGTTTTTAACGCAATATAGTGTCACGGAGCGAGTACAAGTGGTGATAATATATAGCGAAGTAGATATTATTAAGCTATGTATATAAACTGTGTGATAAGATCAAGACGTTACGTAAGAAGAGAAGGTAAGGAAACGGGAAGAAAGGGGTATATATCGTTAACTTGGTTGCTTGGTTAACACATGCACGGGGCAGAATAGGCTTCGGGTTATGGTCCTGGCAGAACTTGGCAGAATTTGGTAAACTTAGCAGAATTCAGTGGACTTGGCAGAACATGGCAGAACGCCGTTAGATTGCCGTAGATTGCGGTCGGTCTCTTCTTACTGAGTCGGTGGAAACAGGTGGACGTGTATAAGGTGTCACGGAGGTGTCCCGTGACATTAATGGCTAAAAAGCTAATAGATTTATGATGTTGGAAGTATATTATAAATATATTTACAGTATAAGAGCTAAGCTCTCTTCTACTTATCTAATTCCAATATTAGTAACTTCTGGTCCTACTATAGTTAATCTCCTGCTTCTTAGCAGTAGGTCCTTATTTAGAATAAGAAAGCCAGTTAAGTATCTCCTTAAACTATACTTATTTACCACCTAGTCTAATATTACCCTTTCTAACTCTATAGGCGCAAGCGCAAAATTAGCTAGCTATAGTTAAGTGGTAGTCTTAATACCGCGTCCTAAATAATCGAGCCTCTTAATTAGCGCATTATTAACTCTTACTATAACTTTAAAAAGTAGATAGACTGCGAGCTTTTAGATGGCGGAGAGGAAGTTATAGAAGACTGCGTATTTAAGCGGTCCGTTAAGGATATCTTATCCCTAGGCCTTTTAGATAGTCTCTCTAGCTTTATTACACCGGTTTCTCTAATCTTTAGCCATTTTACTAACGTTAGAGATATCCCTAAAGATTAATATAAACGCGTTCTTTCCTAGATATACTTATAGCCTACTATTATTGTTAATAAAATTAACTACTACACTAACAGCATCTAGGTAGTTTTCCTAAGAGAGCAAAATTTCGTTATAGATTTGGACGAGCACTGCGTAATACTAATTAACTATAAAGTCTCTGACTTCTATAAGGACGTTGCTAATCTATTACTTAGTTCCTTTATATAGTACTAACGGTCTGCTTAATAAAGACATAATAAGTATACTATTATTAATTCTGCTTGGTTTATACTTTGGCTAATTATAACTATCTTTAAGATTTAAGGGTAAGAAGGTGAATTTCTAAATAGAGTTTCCTAATTATAATAGTCTACTAAATCTAGGTGGTGGTATAGAGTTCTGCTAGTTCTAACTATTAAATAGATTAATTATAATTTTCTATACCTGGTATAGAAAATCGCTATTAGCTTAGTAAAGGCGGTAAGCGGAACTAATATCTTTGTAGTAAACAAATCTAGGTATTTATATGTAAACATTCTTCTGCCCTTACCTTACTATTAATATATATTAGATTCCTATAACTAAAAAAAGTAAATAAGAAATAGAAAGAGCTTTAGGAAATATGGTAAATAAATTAATAGGCTGCGCGGTTGTTATTAACGTCCCTTCCCCCGCCTTAGAACTTAACTATCCCCTAGTTAAACGTTTTGTACTTAATTCTATTAAATAATCTTTTTAAAACATATACTTTTTAAACTACGCGGCGTTATAATATAGGTAGATTTTATATAACATCTTCCTTAAACTCTGGCTCTACTATTATTTCTTATAGCATAGTTCTGCCTAACTGGTTAAGCCAGTTTTCCTAGTGGACTTCGGATACCTATTGCTAGTAGAACTTCTTTAATCTATTCCCTAGAGTTTAGTTACAGAACAGCGTGCCGTTAAGATCCTTAATTAAGTACCATCCTTTATATAGGTAACTCTTATATACTTAGAACGGGCCTAGCTATTTTAGATCTAACTTATAACTGCTAAAATAATCTTGCTTAAGCTGTGTATTATAAAGCATAACTATATCTCTAACCTTAAATCCGTCCTGTTAAATGCAGTAGGTATTATTAAAGTACTCCTTATTTACTACCCTTAGTTATCTTATACGTATAATAGCCTCTTTTATATCTATGTCTCTTTAATTAAACTACTTTATATAGAGTGCTAGTAGCTCTATAGTGGTCCAAACTATTTGCTAAGATAGCGTTTACTAAGTGGGTATATAGAGTTTAATAGGAAGGATATACTTATATCTACATATAACTCTTACTAGCGTTATTCCCGTAGGCCGCTTAATAGTCGTTTTATCTACCCATAAAATGGCATAGAGATTGTCTAGCTGTAAGCCATCTATCTTTGCTAAAGCATCTACTATAGGCTTATACCCTCGCTTTATTAAATCTTATCCCTATAGGTAATATATGGAAGCTATAACCCTTTTAATATTATAGAGCTCCGCGAGCGCAGCGGTTATATTAGCATTTTCTCTGCTACTATCTACAGAAAGCTGTCCAAATACTCCCTATTTATAGATAACGTCTTTATAGAGGAACTTCGCTACGCTTTTTATATCCTTTTTTTTAAAGAGCTTAAGCTTCTACCTACCTAGATATATATTCTTAAGTAGTAGCTAGGTATTAGAATCTAAGACGGGTTATTAGTATAAATATAATATCTACTGTTACTTATTGCTATAAAGTAGACTCCTATATAGGGTATATTACTTTTCTTTCTATTCTAACTGCCGCCCCTAGTATTATAAGTTTAACTTAATATGCTATAATATCTAATCCTATAGTCCTAGCCACTAATATTAATTTAAGACTCTCTAATACGTTCCTTTTTATCTATAATATCTACTCTAATTATAAAGGCTCTTAATAATCTCCTGCTAAGTATTCTTATTATTAATTGCCTTTTGCATTGGCATATTTTTTAACTATTAGCGGAAGAGCTATTAATTATATACTAGGAACTTTAGCGCTTGTTATTTAAATCTTTTAAATTCCTTAGTATTTATTTCTTCTAGACGTTATAAGGTTACTATCCATTTTACAATCTTCTAAGATTTCTCTAAATATAAGTCCTCTAGTAGTAGATCTACCTTTGTTTTAACTGGGCTAGCCGTATATTCTAAAGCATTTAGCTTATAGTTAATAAATTCTTTAATATCCTCTGTTGGTTTATTAGGCCGTTTGCTATTTAGTAGTTGTTATAATAGCCTATTAGCTAGGCTATTTTTTTTTTCCTAGTATATATCTAATATTAAAGTCCTATAGCTAGATCTATACTAGCCATTATATTATTAAGGCTCCTGGTAAATTAGTAGCAGCACAATTTAGTTGCGTAACTAAGGTATTTATATCTGTCTTAACTGTAAAGCGGACGCCATATAGGTATACTTAACACTTCTTTAATATATATAGTAATGTCTAATATTTAAGCTTTCCTAAATTATACTTTTGCTCCACTTAAGACCAGATACCACTCTTATATTAATATAGATAGTAATAACCTTGTATATCTAGTTATATAAGACCGCACCCCTATCCATTCCTATATCTATTATCGGCAATAATAATTAGCCTAGTCCCCTTACCATAATCCAGTTAAACTAATATAGGTGCAGTAGTAATTATATACTTTAGAGTCTTTATAGTAGTTATCTGCTCTATACCCTATATAAACAAAACATTTACTTATAGTAGTTAGAAGATTAGCTTTGCCTTTATTATAAAGTCTTCTACCTATATTCGGTAGTATATAATAACTCCCAGAAATACTTGGGTAGGCGTAACGTCTTTACAGTCTCTCCAGTAAATAATTTTTGCGACTTTTAACTCTTTTAGATATTGTCCCTTTCTATTATAGCGGTAGCTAACTACTATAATCTCGTCTTTGCAGAAATAAGACTTTATGCCTAAGATTATATACCTAGCTTATTATAAATCTGTAAGCACTTCGTCTAGTTATATAATGTATTCTAGAATATATCTATATACGCCTAGAAGGCTCTCTTCTCCATTATACATTATCTATAGTCCTTTTACTATAATATTATCCAAAAATGGTAAGGTATAGTATAAGATATATTGCTCTAGAATTTTAGTAATTGTTCTTATAAACTAGGCTACTAAATTTATACCTCCTATAGGTATTGTTATTTATTATAAAAGTCTTAAAGGTATTGTAAAGGCCGTTAGGTTCCTACTTTTTATATCTAGCTCTAATTAGTTATAGCTAGAGAAGAAGTCTACTAGAGATATAACCTTATACCCTACAAAATTCTTAGAAAACTTATTAGTATATAGCGGTAGATTTACATCCCTAATAGTTACTTGGTTAATATTTATCGCTACATTAATTAGTTAGTACTTCTTGTATTCCTTTTTACTTATAAAAAACTATAGATTTCTATATAGGCTTTTACAATATTCTAGAGTCCCTTAAGCTAGCTATTCTTATAATATATTAATCACCTCTCCTTATAGGGCCCTTAGTATAGAAAAGTTTGGTACTTGCTATATTTCATATAGTATAGTCCTAATCTTTAATGGTGGAGTTATGTCCCTATTAACATAATCTATCTTAAAGAACTTCTATACTAGAGCCTCTTCTTAGTTAAATAATATGGCCTTAAAGATTTCTTATTCTCTTAGCTAAATATCTCCTACAATTATATGCTCTAATTATTCTAACTTTAGTTATATACTATGGGCCAGCTTAGTATATTATAGCTTAAGGAAATAATTATATAGACTAAGAGATGATCCTTAAATAGACGCCTTTTGCTAATATAGGGCTATTTCTCGCCACTCTATTATGCCTTCTATAACTATTTTATCTAATACTAATAAGTTAACTAGGCGGACTTTATCCGCTTTTTATTTATACGCAGTTGCTATACTTATAGCGTTCTGTTAGGCGTTACTCCTATAACTTTCTATTTATATTATAAATAGATCTATTATCTTTAATATTTAATATATAAGGGATCTAGCCTTTGCTTTAAACACTAGCTTTTACTTTCCTCCTAAGTGCTTTTTTAAGACTTCCTTTAACGTTTTACTATTAAGCTCTCTCTATCTAGTATTATATTCTTCTTTCTATTAATGGCTATATATAGCGGATATCTAAAATAGTAAACGTCCTTATTAAAATCGTACTTTATTTCCCTTCTCTCTATCTTTTCCTTTCTTAGCGTCCTCCTTATCCTAATATGCCAGGTTATAAGTAACCCCAGATATAATTTTAGCAGTTATACTAGTTACACGTTTCTTAAACTACCGCCTATACTAATTCCTTTATCTAGTCTAAGGAACATTGTATCCTTATAGAACGTTAAGAACCTTATTTTAACTCCGCCATTTTCTAATTAAATAATATAAGATACCTGGCCTATTATGGTTTGCTTTATTACTAGTCTAGCCCTTGCTAACTATAGCTCACTAAGTATTACCTTATATAACATTTCTCCTATAATAATAAATGTTATAGATATTAAGACGTTACCTATTACTATAGGGGATATATGTACTAATCTAATAAACTTAGACTAAGTCCTATTGGCAGACGTTAAACGCGCACCCTATAACTATAGGGGCAGACTTAATATTAGCAAGCCGTATTATAGGGCTATACTTTCCTTAATAAGGTTAAGCTCTACTTTAGAGTTAATTAAGCACCTAGCCCTTCTGTCTCCTATCTGTGCTTCTACCTTTAGATATTATCTTTAAAACTGGGTAAACCCTACTTCCCGTTTAATCTAGTTTACCTTAGTAGTTATTAGGCCAGCTTAGTTAGCATAAAATGTTAGGTACACTAATAATATAGATGCTTTAGCGTCTTCTTACTTTTATTAATAGGGCTCTATAAGAGGTAGCGGGAGAGCCTTAAAGAATAACCTTGTGACTTTAGGTATGTATATAAGGCAGTTACTAATAGTAACTTTAATTGTTTTTAATAAGATCTTATCTGCTACTATAGTTAAGCTTAGGACGTTCCCTTTTAGTATATCCATCATTCTAACTGGTTTTGGTTGCGGTACTTTAGCGGTTATTATTGCATCCATTCCTTACTCTGCTTTTCTTTTTAGCTATTTAGCATAGTCTATTTTATCCGTCTTATTATTATATACCGGCAATTAAGGAGCCTGCCGTTATAGTTGTAGTATAATTTAGACATGTCCTCCTGGTCGCATATTTTAAATTATTACTAGTTGCGGACCAGACGGTCTTGGAGGTGGTTTTGTTACCCTTATGTCCCCTTACGGTTTCCTAAGATTGTATAACTGTATTATAGGCTGTAACTGGGTTGCTACTCCTACTAAACTGATATATATTAACTCTACTTAGTATATATCTTCCAAGCTCTTCTTTGCTTTCTGTGCTATTGCTTTTTATAAGCTCTACTAAGGATATATTTGGTTAGATGCCTATTACTACCGCATTAGAATTAATATTTATATTCTACCTTAGCCAGTCTTTAAGGAACTAAATTTAATTATTGCTTAGTAAATATAAGAGTGGATTTCCTAGGCGCTTATATTCTCTAGTACAAATTTAGTTATTCTTATTTATATATAGGAACCCACGGCTAACTAGTCTTTAGAGCTTTAGGTATTAGTTAATAAAATAAGGGAAGCGGTAAATGGACACCCCTTAATTGATACGCGGACACCCCCCAATTGATACACGGATACCCTCCACTGATTGATTTTAGTTCCCTCCTAATTAAGTTAGAATATCACGTAAATTTAAGTTGTTTGCATCTGCATCAGCGCGACCGCGCCCGCGCCTACGCCTACGCGTAGTATACCCGTTACTCTGTTCAAATGCCAATGGCTCGCGATAAGTCGATGTATTAACGCAAATAGAGCCAGCTGGGCGGCCGCGGCGGCGCTCAACAGTTAGAGGCTAGGGTGGGGATAGGTAAGGCAAATGCGAGGTAATGTTTTGGGTATGGGCGCGCGATAGGCGCGGGCGCGGGCGTAGGCGCAGGCGCAATCACGGGCGTACTTGTAGAGGCAGTTCGTAGACATTAAGCAGAGGTAGCAGCACCCAAATAAGTTCACGCGACGCCTTATAAGGTACAGCGCAATTAAGGTGTTACAGTTATAAAAGTTATATTTTAACAATTTGATTTTCGCGTACAGATGCAAACAACTTAAATTTACGTGATATTCTAACTTGATCGGGAAGGAACTAAACTTAATTAATGGGGGGTGTCCGAGTATCAATTAGGGGGTATCCGCGTATCAATTAGGGGGTGTCTATTTACCGCTTCCCTAAAATAATAAGGGCCTCTATATCTATAGCATATCTTAATTTATGCTTAGTATATACTAAGGTTTCCTAGTCCCTTATACCTTCCTAAGCCTAGCTTATATTACTCTTATAGTGCCCCCTTATAAGACGGTAGTAGTCCGTTATTATTTATTACTAGTTACGGACCTACTTATTCTTAATGCATTAACGCATTATTTAGGAGCTGCGTATACCGTATCAGATTTTAGCGAATCCTATTAAGGAACGGCATTAAAGACGCGATGCCTACTAATTTAACCATTCTAAGATTAAGCCTTTAGAGTTAACTAGTAAGGTTCTCTAGCTTAGGGTCTATCTCTTAGGTTATATAACGGGCACTTACTAACTTATTTAGCTAAGAGACTATAGGCGGCCGAAGAGCAATATCTCTCTAGTTTAATATAACCGGCTACTAATTACGGAATTGCCCAACTAGCTAATAAAGGCCTTGCTCCTTAGGGTTTATTATTTATAAGCAGTCTACGCCCTTATACGAATTATTATTATTATTATTATTCATTGCTTAACGTCCGATTCGGATCCCTGTTGGGCCCACGCGGACTACTCCTTATATATATATGGGGAGAAAACTCTATTTGAGAAAACCCCATAATCCATCTCCCCGCCTTTTAGGGCTCGCTTGCGAGTTGCCTATAAGTCACCAGTGGTGCTCTACTACCTTACTTTTTAACCTTCTTGGGAACCACTGCTGCCGTAACAAACCTATGGACGCGCTAGTATTACACACTGTACTCTACTCCTGTAGAGTTATTAGGGGGCGCCTATTACTCGCCCCTTTGCCTTCTATTGCTATTTCCTTTGCAACCCGGAACTGGTCTAGCATATTTTAGCCAATAAGCTACTGGGTAGCCGCCTTAAGGCCTTTCTATATTAAGAGTAGTGTATTATAGTTTTCTATACTAGCTGCTAAGAGCATTGCTTCTTGGCCGGTGCGTAAGGGGCATAATAGTATTACGTGTTTTAGTGTCTATCTTAGCCAGCTATATTTATACCTTAGGCTACCTACTAGGACACCTACCCAGTAAAGCCAATCTTTTAGTCCTATTATTCCTGTTCTTAAGAGTATTGCTATTGTATTTTCCGCCTTTGTTAGGCCCTCTTAGAGCCCTTAGGTATTTACCCCCTATAATATTACCTATACTATGGCTTGGGTTCCCCTTGCCTAAGTCTGCCTCTATACCTTTAACTCCTATTTGTCTCTCCAGCGTCGGTCTAACCAGTATTGTATTGCGGTAGATGGTTTTCCAGTACTCTTTTATGCTCTACTTTGGCTCCTTTCTCTCCCTTACTGTTGTCTTTGCTGGCCTCTTACGCGTCTCCCTTCCTCCTCTATATAGGCCTAGGCCCTAGCGCCGCATTATTCTTCTTCTACTTTCTCTACCTGTTTTTCTAATATATCTTCCCTACTTTGGGGTTGTTGGTTCCTTCTCCTATAGGGCACCCTAGGGTCCCTCTATAGTTTGTTTAGGCGTGTCTTAATATACTTTATAACGTTAAAATTGCGTTCCTTTTGCACCCTTTGTATTGCATCGGCTTCAATATATAGTTATAGGGGGGGAATATTAGCTTCCTTCTTAAGCAGTACTGTGGCCGTTCGCTTATACCCGCCTATTATACTTCTAAGGCAGGCTATTTGGACCTTTTAGAGTGGTTTAAGAAGTAATTTAGGGGGGCCTTTTTTAGTTTCTCTAGTGGCCTAAATGCTAGATCTATACGTCATGGTTAGCCAAACAACTGCTATATATAGTAGGCGTGACCTCTGGAAGCATGGACCCTATATAGAATTAACAATCCTGGACATAGTGATATACTGTACTTAGCCCTTATAGGCCGCTTATACCGTATATACACTCCACCGGAGCTTGCTGTCTACCTATACTCCTAATACCCTTAGGCCTTAAACCGGTTGACCCCTAAAGCCTTAGATATAGATTATATGCTAAAGATCTGCAGATTAGTTACATTTTCTTATAAAGTAGATTAGCTAGTATTTCTCTGGTGAGAATTGGACTCTATATCGTCTTACCTATTCTATATAGGTGTTGTGGGCTTTCTCTAGTGTCCTACAGTTCTCTGCGGCTGTTAGCCCATATATAATTAGGTTTATATTATTGACAAAGCCTATTCCCTAGGTCGCCCCTTCCTTAAAGGTGTTAAGTAGGTTGCTTATAAAGAAGAGAAAGAGTATAGGCGATAGAGGTGATCCTTATAGTATTCCTATTATAACTGTGATAGGGGGGCTCTAGTATCTGCTAAAGACTAATAATGTTTCTTTCTAGCCTATAAATCCTTAAATAAATTAAATAATCTATTCTAGGAAGCCCTTTGCCCTAAGGATATATAGGAGACGCTTATAGGGTATATTATTATAAGCGCCGCTAATATCTAGGCTAAGTATTAATACTATAAAGTCCTTTCGCATAGCCTATGCAGTTTTAATGGTAGTAGCGAGTAGTGTAAGTGCTAATAGCGTTAAGCGATTC
>Ga0307507_10005363_pt1 | contig 21170 bp, 6 predicted proteins | sample 7_EM_MG_FD_207223 | JGI IMG/M metagenome (GOLD analysis project Ga0307507, IMG submission 207223) | Populus trichocarpa ectomycorrhiza microbial communities from riparian zone in the Pacific Northwest, United States - 7_EM | ecosystem: Host-associated > Plants > Roots > Unclassified | place... | reverse complement strand
AATCACAAACAAAGAGAAAGCATTAGAAAATGGAAAGAAGGTTCTTTAATTCAGGCAATACATCTAAAAATGTCCCCATCTATCTCTTTCATCCCTCCCTAATCCCATTCCTTTTCCTTTTCCTTTTCCTTTTGCTCTCTGGTGGTACTCAAATCTAGAGAGAGAGAGAGAGAGAGAGAGAGAGAGAGATGTTTTAGACGGAAGGAAATTGAAAGAAAGAAAGAAAGATATCAGAAAATTAAGTGTCTTAGAAAAAAAGATCAAAATTAAACCACTAAGTGTCTAAACCCCAACACAATGATAATGTTGAAGAAGCCTACTGGCTTCTCTAAGACCACTAAAATAAGCTCCGTGAGTAGTAGAATAATGGGTTCTGTGTGTTGCCTCCCCTGCAAACAGAATTTGAAGTGGAGCAGATCCTAAAGTATCAGTATTTGGCAATGGCTCTGCCAATGTGTCTAGGTCATCGCCACTTGATCCAACTGCAACATAACTGTAAGATCCCAAGAAGAGAGGATCGTTACCCCATTTACTCTTCAATACGTTGGCGAATCTAACTCTATTCCCATCCACAGATTTCTCTTTCCCATTGCATACTCCATGAGAATTAGAATTCAATTGTTTGTGGGGCTGTGACAAAAAGCTAGATAGTGTTGTTGACACCCCATCAATAATCTCTTCATCACTAAGAGTTTCGAGCTCAAGAGCTTCTTTCCCTGCAAACCAAGATAGCAACACACCAGAATTTTTATAAATTGGACTCAGAGAAGCTGTCCTTCTCATCCACCATGGTATCTTTTTATGCCTCCATTCGGAGTCTGGTCGATGAAAAGCCATTTGCAGGAATGGGAACTTGCTGTAATCACCATCTCTGCCATCGTGCCTTGAACTCAGTTGCAAAAACAACTTATTCACAACACCAAATCCTAGCCTGGATATGGCCTCTGTCTTGAAAGTTGGAAGAGGGGGGTTGAACATACCTGAATCTGGACCAATTCCAGCTTTAAGTACCCCGAGTGAAACTGTAACTATAACATGATCAGCTGACATTATTGATCCATCGCAGAAATGTATCTTCACAGGCCTACCAGCACAACCATGTCCGCTTGATTGGTGAGCTTCAGGCTGCCATTCAATTCTTGCGACCTTGCGGCCTAATTGGATTAGGCCATGAGGTAAAACTGAAGCTAGCGATTCAATGACACTCAAGTAGCCCTTAGCAATGGTGATTTCTTCACCTGGAAACATGCGATACTCACTTTCTGCATCAAAATCTAGAGTCAAGAGATCACCCGCGGAAGTATAGGTCCTTTGAATGTTTTCATGCATTGCAAATATGGCTTCTTCAATCAACTTTCTGCTCCAATTACCACACCCTTCGATCTGTTCCTGCTCTTTCACAGAATCCCAGTAAACATTAAGGGCTTGTCTGAGAAAAGAACCAACACTGAGCTTTCCAGGACCACCGCCATTGCTTGGACAAATCTTACAAATCTTATCTGCAAGCTTGCAGAAATCAACCTCTTCACTGCTTTCCTCACGTTCAATCAGTTTCCCCTGGGCATAATCCATCAGGTTCTTAAAGACTGTGGATATTGACTCCACAAGAGATGGACTAAGCTCGAAACCGCCTTCAGCGACGGTCTTTGGCTCGTCCAAGAGTCCATCCATGCACTCCCACGGCTGCTCAGACTCAAGTGAATGGATTTCCTGAGCAATTTTGTGAACTGGGCTGCCTCCAATGCCATGGATCCATGTTGCACCCATCTCTATCCTGTCACCACCAAATTCTGAAGTGTTAATTCTTCCACCAATCCTTGAACCACCTTCCACAACGCAGAGCTCAAACATATCGTTAGAGCTACTGGAAGTGTAGAGCTTGTTTGCAGCTGTGAGACCTGCCATTCCCGCTCCAATAATAACGATCCTTGGCTTCTTGGCCACCATTTTCGCTAGCTTTCAAGATTCACCAGCACAATAAGAAGATATTTGTGGGGGTGTGTGTGTGTATTTTTCTTTAGAAAAGGAATGAAGACAAACTGTGAGGTGAGATTGAATTACTGATGTGAAGAATTTATAAGGAGGTGCGTGTGTGATCAGTAATGTTTTGGCTTCTTGGGAGAATACTCTTACTTTACACTATCATTACTATTACAATTATTATAATAAAAATAATAATTATTTTCTCTCCAATAAAGACAGGGCTCTACTTTTTCTTGAACTCTATTGTAATAATTGTATACTACTTACTAGCCTTATCATCTTATACCCCCAAAGACCATTCTCTATTTGAATCATCTCTCTAGTCCTTCTCAATCCCACTTCCATTTATGAATATTCATCAGTACAGTAGAAAGCTTTGTCTAAAGACTCAAACTGTTTTTTTTTTTTTTGGCTGAGGAGAAACACTGGCCGTGTTATACCATTGAGGCACGGATAGGTTATGGTAACGCCAAGAACGATAAAAGGTTGATAATGCCTTTCACCAACCTCGCATGTAAATTGGGTTGAGGACGGCCCACCAACTGAACAAGTCATTGGTCTTGATCAGTCGATGGGCAGTCATTCATTTGATGGGTCAAAACCAAGAGATCAACACAAATCCACAAGTTGACCATCAACAAAAGGAAAGCCAATTTTCATCTAAATTAAACTCTTGATCCCATCATATCAATAGGTTCATTTCTTTTTTTGATATTAGGTTAAAAAAAGATAAAAAAATATTTATTGTTATAAAAATATCTAATTAGGATCGGAATGGATGATTCTTGTTAAAATCCTGTTCCCTTTTATAATAGGAGTTCCTTTTAAAAAAAGTGAAGACAGCCTTTACTGATCATTTTTAAATTTGACTATTTCTTTTACGTTAACCGCAATTAACTTTATTTCCTAAAAAGTTAAAGTAAATTTATCTATGGAATCGCTTGATGATTCAAGTGTTTGAGTTATGAGTTAGGGGTTTTTTTTTCTCTTTATTTAAAAGCTTTAAATTGAAAGATCAAAGAATAGTCTTAATTTGATAACTTATGGAATCTAGTATTGGAAAGGTGAAGCAATCCAATTTTACTATTTGTTTTATTATAAATATTAGTTGTGTGATCTAGTAATGATTAGAACAGAAAAATAACATGTTTTACATTCTAGTTCAAGTGTTTGACTTGTGATATTTTTTTTATGTGATGTCAGAAATTTAATAATTAGCAGTTACGAGTTCAAATCTTTTATTTTTTATTGTTTTCATCGAAGTTGAAAATTAAAGAAGAGATAATGAAATAATTTTAATTTGATAACTTATGGAATTTAGTATTGGAAAGGTAAAAAAAACCCAATTTTTCTATGACGAATAGTGGCATGTTTTATATGCCTTGTAGCTCCTAGATAGTCAACAATAGTCAACCAGATATGCAAGAATGATTTGAGATAAAGGCAAGCATTGATCTTCATGGCGAGGTAAGCACCATGATTGCCGTTGCGATGAACTTTATTTCTTCTCTGTTTGTAATTAAAAATCTCACTGATACAGTTCTGTGAATTTTTTACCATATCCGAAGTTCGAACTTTCAACAAAATCTTCATTAAAGGCAGAGCGGATATGTGAGGTATCATAGCCAAAATTAAAAAAATGCAAAAGGTGCATCTTAATTATTCTATAAGATATTTTGGAATCAATCAATTCACTGCAGATTGTGCAACATCCACAAGTTTAATAAAATCTATTTATCATTAAATAGTGCTGACAAAAACTATTTTGAATGTATCTTTATGTTTACGTCTACGCCTAGTAGCTTTCATGTTAATAGACAATAAATTCACTATTTTCTGCGTCAAATCAAGTTTTTTTTTTTTTTTGTCAATTTTAAAGTCCGGACCCTTTAAATCCAACTTCAGCTTATATTATACAATATACTAAAAATGCTCAGTGTCTCTCCCACTATTTATCTAGACACAAATTGCTGTAGATTGAAGTAGTGTAATGATAAAATTATTCTTGCCACAAAAACTTGCTAAGCATGCAGTGAGGGGTGTCATTGTCTTTTTTATGGGATATATTTGACATTAAAAGAATGATTGGGGATAAAATAATCAGTTCGAATTTTACTGGGGCATGGTAAGGTTGCAAACCCTAGGCGCTGAGCATGGTATGACTGCCATGCCTTAGGCGCTAGGGCCAGACCCGCTCGCCTCTACAGACAGGCGCTTGGGTCTACAGACTTGCTCACTCCTGCCTGACCCAAATCTTTTGAAGGGTAAAATAATAATAATAATAATAATTACTACTATTGCAACTACTATAACAACAACAACAACAACAACAACAACAATAGCTTTGCAGATAAACCTAACACTCTTGGATTTTAGCTTTTTTTAATGGAAAAAAAGTTGACTCACGACGTAGCGTGAATCACCTAACTAGTATTAACTAATTGTGATTGATGTGGAGTGTGCGTCAAGTTCTTATTTTTCAAACATCGAGCTAATTTCATGGTGAATTTTACCAAACTAGTACAATTTGGTAAAAGATTTGAGAATATTACATGGAACAGAAAGTATAGAGAAAATAACACACTTTCACTCAACTGCTAATGAGAATTGCAGTTTTATTAATAAATCGTTAATAGGAATAACAGTTGTTTTAAACAACCGTTATTGTCATTAGCGTCTTTATTAAACAATCATTATTGACCATTATTGTCATTAGCGTCTTTATAAAACAATCGTTATTGACCATTATTGTCATAAGCGTCTTTATTAAACAACCGTTAATATCAATAACGATTATTAAATACACAGACTCTAATTTGAATAGCAGTTGTGTTATCATAACATAATTTTATCCTAAACCCAACCCCAAATCTTACGTAAAACAAAGCCTAAACCACTATATAATTTAACATTATTTTTGTTTGTTAATTATAATTTCAAATTAATACATGTTATTTTTAAATATTGTTTTTATTTATTAGTTATAAAGATAATTGATAATGGCAATAACAAAATATAACAATGTGCATTTTTTTTTAACTTGTAAATGGATGATTTGAAATTTTAAACAACATGGTCACGATGTTCACCTGTTAATTAATGATTTTAAATCATGCTTATTTAAAATAAGTATGAAAATACATAATATGTAAGACAACATTAAAATCAATATGATAATTAGCTAAAATAATATTACAAAAGTAATAAAAATAAAAATAACTCTTAACTAAAAAAATAATACAACATAATAATACATCTAAGCCTGTCTATATCTTCTGCGACGATGAGTGAATAGGTCGACTTCATTAATAGCACGACTTCCATCTATCTGTATGATCTCATCCTCTAAGACAATATCATTTAGGCTCAATGTCTCTCATAACAAGTCAAATATAGTATGGCATGTCTCGAACCAAAGAGATGCATAATAATGACCAAGTCCATCATCATCATCAAGATCACAAAGATCAGCCGCAACATGTCGACCACCATGTAACAATTGTCCAACGTAATATTAAACAAATATAAATTATTAATCGATAAATAAATGCAACGACTTTGTTCAAGCCTATAAAAAATAACAAATACTTACAACATTCTAAACTCGATGTTCATGTGGCTCATACTCCATCTCCTCACGTGGAGGAACCTACGCTGAGTTTGGTGTAATGATTCGGTGTGTTATGCTCAGGTACCAACTCATGTATTCCTCCTCGAAAATTACAGGATGCACCTCTTTAAAAATAAAATTTCTTCATGCATCCCACATCGATATATACTAGAGATGGTGGATCATCCAATTATAATCAGTGTGCCTACCCAAATGACTAATGGAATACAACTGATCACTCAAATCTGTAACAAGCTACGCATCTTAATAAGCTCAAAAAATATGAGGGGGATAACCGATGTCCATAAGTCCATGGTCAATATGCATATAACAAGACAACTGACATATTATCTACCGAATAAGGATTCCACACAACTTATTGAAACATCAACAATGCAATTATTTCTCTCATTTACCAACATCAACCGATGCAATTATTTCTCATCATTTACCAACATCAACCTATGAAATTATTTCCTAACATTTATCAATATCAAAAAATTTCAACATCAACGCAAGCAATTATTTCTCGTCATTTACCATCATCAACATAAACAATTATTTCTCGTCATTTACTAACATCAACCTATGCAATTATTTCCCAACATTTATCAATATCAAAAAATTTCAACATCAACGGAAGCAATTATTTCTCGTCATTTACCATAATCAACATGAACAATCATTTCTCATCATTTACCAACATCAACCTATACAATTATTTCCCAACATTTATCAATATCAAAAAATTCCAACATCAATTTTAACATCAACATTGCAATTTATTATAACATATTTGATTTGATCGTTGTCTATCTAACTTGCTGTGATAAAATAACAAAACATGGTTTGGATTATTTTCAAAATATCTACTCCCATACCATCTGCTAGTAAATAAGTAATGAAACTTATTAAATAATGTTTCCATGAAAAATACTCTTAATCTAAATAACATAATTTGTATTATCAATAACATTATTACTTGTATCCTAATGGAAGTTGTAGCTCAACCTCTACAACCTGAATAAACATAACACGTCTGGACTTAATTCGTGGTCGCTCTAAATGTAAATGCTTCCATGGCCATAGCTTTATGAACAAAAAGCATACAATAACTAGTAATCAACTATAACATAAAAAGCATCATTCAAAATTAAAAAACTTATTACATTTATTTTACATATAAAATCAATAAACATCCTCTAACTTGCTTTGTTTTTTCCAAGCTAGCATGATATAAAATGCCTATACAAACATGCAAGGATGCATGAACCCCAACTATATAGTGGAATGGATTCAAGATCCTCTAGCAGTGGTAGGTAGAACAATGACACAAGCATCCCACTAAGATTCGTGAAAAATATATTATCAAATATATAAAGTATATACATTCTAGCATACTTCGTAAGATCTCGTCATCATAATCATCAGGTAATGCAGAAAATTCTTTCCAAAGCATTCTTATACTCCCCTAAAACATTTCTGGAAAAGGCACTCGTCTGAATGCATGCTCACATAGAGTGATCTTATTTTTGATAACCATGATAGTAAGTGCTCACCCATCTATAGGTAAGCTAAGCATAATATTAATGTCTTGTAATGTAGGCGTTATCTCCCCTAAACGAAGGTGGAATGTGTGAGGCTCCCGTCTCCATCTCTCGACAAGTGTCATGAACAAGTCATTATCCATCTTTATGTGCTGAAGACATGTAATGTAATAAAAACCTGCATGTATGACGTATAAGATCACAAGATCTGGAAGCCATATCAACTTATAGAATCTGTAGTATATCTTACCCAAATTCTACATAATAAAAGAAAAGGTTTATATGTATTGCTACATGTATGTTTATTTTGATGCAATAATTTTTCCAACTACTAAATCACCACTACCAGATGATTTTCTACGATAAACAAACCAATCATTATAAATCATGTTATCAACTCTGGTATCATGACTAAATTATGAAATAGGAGGGCTCATTACCTTATCACCATTATCATACGATATTTCAACTAAACCTATGACACCCTCATGTTTATTATAACTAGGTTTGGAGGAGTCTACCCACTCTGATCATAATATACAGTTTTAATTCTATTTTCATCACAAATTCTCATAACCCTATCTTTCAATGTCCTAGACGTACCAGTACTAGCTAAATGTGATAATTGTCCAAGTGGCAGAGTAGATATGGGTATAGATACATCAGTATCTTCATACCCACATTATATGAGCTTTTAAGTTTAGTTTGACTACTCATATACAACTTCATCATGTTTGTTCCACTTTGGACGAATAATTCCATCATATTTTTAAAATCCATATCACATGCAATCGATATCGAAAAATATTGATGTTCCCTAACATGAGACCTTCAAGTGATATCTATTTCAACATCATTATAATTCAAACCAAGTCTTCCGCATGTAACTTTTTTGGTATCTTTAAATGACATGCCTCTGTAGCATTCAAGAACATAGTACATCCATCATTATAAGTGACATTATTAATCGTATTAGAAATACTAGTACTACCATAATGATACAACATAAAAAATTTAAAGAATATTATGTAAAATAAGAATATTCATTTCATCAAAATCAAATTATCTCACAATCCAACGCAAACTCTAATTGTTATTACTTTAACCTTAATAATATCAATGAAAATATATCTAATTAGATCAATTAAAGACTAAATAATCTCAAAGGAACAAAATCCCAAGTTTGGACAACTTTTTACCAAAATTCAATGCAAAACTAAAATACGTAATCTAAACTCGTAATTTAGAATAGCAATAATATTTAAAAAAACATGATTTTGAATATCAATCTTGTTAAACTATATTATTTTTCAAAAAAAATTTCAAATCGAGTCATTCCTCGGTAACTTTCTTATGACTCTAATTGTTTTTTCAAAAAAATTCAATTTCGCGAGAGAAACAAAACAAGAGACAAAACCCGTCACTGGTGTAATCTCAAACTACTATTATATCGTACTCCTCAACATGTGTGCAAGTTTGTTATACTTATATATTCGTACCACTACGCAAACTATGACCCCTACTAATACAGTAGGAAGATGGACTCAGTGGTTGGTCAAATTGACAATTATGGTCAACTGCTGCATTATTATCATGCAATGATTTTGCAATCACTCAACCCTTCATTAATACACATTAATTATACAACCAGGGTGATGCATCATTATCAAAGTATAATCAAGCCAAGTCAAATCCACAGGCTAATTCCCGAATCCCGAATCCCAAATATTACTCCACATCGTCTCTCGTGACCATATTTTCTTGAGCCATGCAGCGTAAACAATAAAGGGGTCTCCCTGGGATCAAGAGCCCCTTCAAAAACTGCTCCGGGCAATGCCAATTGCCAAGAGACAAAATAGTGGATACAACCATAGTTGTCTCTAGTGCGACATTAGTGAAACAGCCCTCTCTACTGAACATTTGAACTGCTGTTTTGGTAGTTCGTTATACTAGGAAAAACTGTTCTGGTTCAGTGGCCACCATTCATGCAGCAACTCGAAATGGCAATCGATCCAATATATGAAGTTACTCACGGGCCTAGCAATTCAAAATTTTCAATTTAAGATGGTTTCTGAACATATTAACTGCTCTCGCGTTCCTGAAAACTCTGAATGCTTAACTCTGTGTATTTGAATCAGAATTGAAAATTCAAGCAGCTTTCATATCGCTTTCATTAGATGTTTTGAGGTTTTTCCGAAAATGGGAATGTTACAGTAAACTTGTTAAATTACTTTATTATTTGATTCTAAATAATAATCACCCCTGATAGAGGTTTTGTTTTATAGAAAAATTTTAGAGGATTTGTTGGCTATGTTATCTCCTCCACCTGTATGAGAGGTTTGGAAATCTAAAGTAGAATTAAATGGAGAAAATCATCAATAAATAAAAGATTTGTTGATAATTGCCAGAGAATTCTGGTTATGCTAGCACAAGGAGATGACATCCTAAGTTACCCGGCCAAAGTAGATTACCTTCAAAGCTTTCTAGGGTACATCTTGTCTTAGGGGTCTAAGGAATTAATTAATGGGTCAGGACATATGGGAGATCCTCAAACATATTTAAGAAAGCCTTTGTAAACCCCACGTTTAATGGTGTAAAACGTTGACCAAAAATAAAATATAAATAGTTATACAAAAAATATCTACAGTCAAAGATTTAATGAAAGTTAGACATGATCGGTATAAAAATAAAGAGTAAATTTGTAATTTAGGAAAAATTAAGCATGAGAGGTATAAAACAAAAAATGTAAAGTTATAAATAGGGAAGCGAAAATAAATTCCTTTCCTTGTTCTATATAGGTCGATGCTATTTAGGAATGAAGAGAGCTTACAATTAATTCATTTTTCTCTCCAAATTCATGCATGATTGGTAGTAAAAAGGTTATAATTCTATAAGAAACAACATAATCTTTTGAGATTAGAGAGAAATTGAGAGTTATAGTGGTTTTTGGTGGAGAAATCTTCGGTTTGGGTGAGAAAAGTTTTAAAGGAAATGAAGAAAGAGGTTTGTTCTTGAATTTCATTGTAAATACCCATTAAATTGAGTTAATTGGATGTGGTAAAAGGCTTTGTTATTCTTTGATTTCATCTTAATTTGTTCCTTGAATTAGTGAAAGAAAAAAAAAAGCCCTATAATGATAGTTTTTTTTCTTGGTACTACCTAAAATGATAGTTAGTAGCAAGAAAAAAGGGTATGTTAGGATTAGTTGGGAATTGAAAGTAAAATTGTTAATTAATTAGGACATGATTTTTTGTTGTTATTAATTTAAGAATATAAATTTATGATGGAATTGTTAATTTGGGCATGGTTTTGTGTTATTGTTTTGAGAATATAAAATTATGATGGAATTGTTAATTTGGGCATAGTTTTGTATTGTTGATTTGAAAATTTGAATTAATGATGAATTTGTATGTATAATCTTGATTATAATGATTGTAGAGTGAATTGAGATGTGTTGTAGCGTTTATAGACACACACACTTAATGTAGAATTTCTATGTAATTAAAGGTTTGAATTAGATACTCACCATGTTTTTGATGAAAAGTGTGAATTTGAATATGAAAATGATTGATGAAATGCTTGAACATTGAATTGAAATGGATTACAAAAATTGATGATAAAAAACATAAAAATTAAATGGAATTATGGAAATGAATGAATTAATAAACAAAATTGGCTTATCCATGAACTTTATTACAAAAATGGATAAATAATGTGTATGAGTAGTTGTGAAAACGATAAAAAACAAATTCTGGAAGAGGAAACCTTGGTTTTGGGTGAACAATTATAGACTTGTTATGTAATCTAAATGTGCATGTATGCATGGTAGATAATTGAGCTGAAAGTAAGTAAATATGTTGTATGTTTTCTCTTTCTCCTTGGTCAAATGTTGCTGGAATAACAGTCATGAATTGGGTATTTATAGGCTAGTATGACAGCCCAGATTCATGAAAATATAGGTTGTTATGACAACTTGAAAGTGGAGAAATTAAGGGTTGTTATAGCAATATAAAAGTGTTTGAGTTTAAGTTAATTTAGGCAGCGTTTATGTGCAAATTGAGGGATGACAACACAACAAGGCGAGTTAAAGGGCTATCATGGTAGTGTTTATATTTGTGAATTTAGATTATTATAGCTACCAAGAATGCATATGATTGTGGGTTGTTATGATAAGCCTAAAAGTGAAAATATGGGCTATTACGGCAACTCGAACATATTAAAGTGCAGGTTGTTACAATAACCCGAATATAAAAAATATAGGCTATTATAACAACCTAGATGTGTGAGAATATAGGTTGTTACAACAGCATAGATGTATGTGTATAGGCATCTATGACAACCATAAATACATGTATTTATAGACTGTTATGATAGTTATGAGTTTAGGTTGTTATGGCTGAAAGAATGCTTGCATGTGTTTTGGTTGCTAAGCTAAATGGTGTGTATGAATATTGATGTTTACCAAAGATTTTAAGGAAAGAAATAGCCAAATATGCCTATGTTATTGTTAAAGAATGAATTGATTTTGGGTATGTTTGTAATGGCTAAAATGAGCTAAGATTGTGCAAATGTTTATGGTAACTTATGTACTTATATGCTTAGGATAAATTGGTTGTTAAATGAATGAGTGTGTGTATTTGTGTAAGGTCAAATGGGATGTTGATTTGTTATTGTTTTGAATTTGTAGTAGAAATGTTTAGTGTGGGACCTATTTTTTCATAAGCATGCACAATAAGAGCTCCAGGTTATAGTTGCCCCTTACTTCATTTATTTTTTAAAAAGTTATTCTTGTAAATGTTAGAATGTGATCTGTCTACATACACATATATACTTGTATACAAGTGTTCATCATCAAGAAAACAATATTATATGAATTATGCCTACGTCTTAGGAAAATGATATGAAAAGGAATATGCCTTCATGGCGGGGACTCTGATTTGTAAACTAGTCAACCATAATGGCAAGGACTATTATTTGTAAGCTAGTGGCCATAATGTTGGGGACCGTGATTTGAAAACCAGTCATCCGAAAAAGTAGGGAATATGATTTGAAATCTAATCAACCACAATGGCAGTGACTATGATTTGTAAGATAATTGACTGCAATGGCAGTGACTATGATTTGAAAACCAATCGGCAACAAAGACAAGGATCATGATTTGTAAACTAATTACCTGTAAACGCAGGGACTATGATTCCTAAACTAGTCACCATTAGGGACTATGATTTGTAAACTAGTCGATCATAATGATAGGAACTATGATTTGTAAACTAGTCGATCATAATGATATGAACTATGATTTGAAAACTGCTTGACCATAAAGGCAGGGGCTATGAAGTGGTAGTAGCCGAACATGATGATGTGGGCTTAGAAGTTAAGACAAATTGATTGAAGTGGTAAAAAGCTAAAGAATGATTTAAAACTCGAGTTGGGATAACTTAGAGAAGGTCAATGAGTCAATGTTATTGGAATGTGAACTTATATGTAAATTTGCAGATATATTAAGTGATGCAACTATATTATTCGATAGTTTTACCCACATTTATTTAATATTTTGTCCATGTGCTTTTATATAAAATGCCTTAATAGTCTTTGTTTTTATGTTTTTAAGGCACTTTTAGATGTAAGATTCAAAAAGAAGTAAATTGGAGATAAAATTCAGACCATGTTCCAACCTGTGTCGAATATTGATAGATTTGACCTCTGATCAATGTTTTATGCAGGACTTGAGTTGTAGAGGTTGAAATGAAGTAATTATAGTGGAATTAGAAAGATAACATTCATAGCTTTCTATACATGTATGGCAAGAAAAATAAAAAAATAAAGGGCATGAAAATCGCAACCTTCAAAGATAAGTCTCACATTCTGCCAATTTTGACCTTTGGCCATTCAGACTTGAATATCTTGAGTTAAAGAAGTTTATTTGGTGCAGAATCAATTTTTTTGGATTTCAAACTCAAAGACTTATCAACGTACCAAATGTCAGCAGAAAAGGAGCTCATATGAGAGAGATATGATTTTTGTAAGACAACCTATAAATTCTGTCAATAGACAAGTTTTGTGAAGAAACAAGTCCTACTTACTTTCAAAGCATCCAAACCAACACGACAATTATTTCTGCGTATGGAAAAGGTCTTTATTTGGGTAATTTAAATTCTCTGAGTCCAAATTCAAAGCTTGAAGATTTTATGCAAGACTATTTTTTCTTCTTTTTAGGAAAATAATTATTGTACGACTTAAATGTAAATTGTCTACTTTGAAAAAGACTATTTTTATTTTTTGAATGATACAAACAAATTAGAGGGGTGTGGGGATTAGGGTTTCCTATTAAATAAATAAAAAAGAGAAATAAATAGAAGGAGGCATCTAGAAAGAAGAAGAAAATGTTTTTCTATACTATAAATTATGTTCTCATCTTTTCTCTTCCTTAGTTTTTTGATAGACATGCAAGTCTAAGTTATTTTTCTTGGTTAAAATGATACAAAAACCTTTGAATTTCAAAAATTATAAGATCTATTCTATCTTTTCTTTTCAATTTATATGATGAGTATGAATGTTTTCCTATGCTTATTTCCTATGATTGTTTAGTTTGATTGTTAGAGCATACTCTAATTTATTATTCTAAACTAATATACTGTTAAGTTTGCTATCAAAATCGAAGTTTTAATATTTGAATTAGATCTTCCTTGAGTGATCGACCCCTTGCTTGCTCTATATTATCTTATTTATTTAAGCTAGAGTAATTAATTTGTATGAACACGACATCGCGACAAAATTTTGGTGCCATTACTGGGAAAGTGATTCTAGTTGATTCTTGTGCTGTGATTGTTATTTATTTCGTTCAAAAGAAAGAAAAAGAAAAAGAAAATAAAAATAGAGTTGTGGTACTGTTTAAAATGGAACTTTTGGTGGAATTAGGTTTCAGCATTTAGTTTCCTTGAGGAAAACAACGTTTTGAGCAAGACTAGTTGCCTTTAGCTACTAGCCCCACCCTCTCGAGGCCAAATTCCATTGTTTTCTGGGGTTTTAGGCATTTTTGTGTGTTTATCGTTGCATTTTCATTTTCTTTCACTACTTTAAATCTCTCTTGTGATTGATTTGTTTTTTGTTTATTTGAGTTTTCTTGACTAATTATGCCTTCAACTCGATCTACTAACCAAGGACAAGTGCAAGTAGATCTCGAAATAGAAAACACTTTACGCAGGTTACGAAAAGAAGCTCGCATCAACACCAAGTTGTTGCACGACAACAGACACTCAAGGAGCTCGCTGCTCCCAACATGGAGAATTAACCATTGTGCATAAACATTGATAACAACACCAACTTCGAACTCAAGTCTGGGTTTATACACCTACTACCAATATTCACTAGACTTGCTAGAGAAGACCCTTATTCTCATTTCAAGGAGTTCCACATGGTTTGTGTTGATATGAAACCATATGGAGTTAATGAAGAACAAGTTAAGTTGAAAGCTTTCCCTTTCTCTTTAAAAGGGGTAGCAAAAGCATGGCTTTTCTCCATTCTTCCTGGGTCTATTGGAACTTGGAATGGCATGAAGAAGATTTTTCTGGAGAAGTATTTATCATCATCTCGAGTTGCCAACATAAGGAAAAAAATATGTGGGATTCAGCAATCTCATAGGGAAACACTCTCTGAATATTAGAAAAGATTTGAGCAGCTGTGCATTTAATGTCCACATCATCAAATAACTAATCAGCTACTCATTTAATACTTTTACAAAGGACCTATTGACCGTAGTATCATTGATGTGGCAAGTGAAGAGGCATTAGTAATTAAAACATCAGAGGTTGCACGCTAATTAATCTCAAATATGGCAGCCAATTCGAAACAATTTGGCACGCATGGAGAGTTCCCAAGCAAACAAGTAAATGAGGTAAGTATTGCTAACCTTGAGAATAAAGTTAATGATCTTACTTTTTTTATGCGTTCTTTGGCTTGTGGAAATGTACAGCAAATGAAAGTTTGTAGTATATGCTCGTTACAAGGCCATGCTTCGGATATGTTCCCAACAATGTAAGAAGATTACATTAAACAAGCTAATGTAGTTGATGGAGCATTAAATCGTCAACCCTAGCGTAAATATGATCCCTTTTCTAATACGTACAATCCTAGATGAAGAGATCACCCGAACTTACACTATGAGAACCTAGCTTAACAATGCAATCAAGGCCAATAGTTCCACCTTCATGGATTTTAGCCCCAACAGAATTATCAAGCGAGACAACCCTCTACATTTACAAATTCCAATGTTATTGGGTCATTGAGTGATGATCTTCGTGAGATGATGAAAACTTTAGCTTCTAACATAGTGATTTTACAATAAAATATCATGTCTTTTCAACAAGAAACAAAGTCAAGTATTCACAACTTAAAAAAGCAAATGGGGTAAGTAGCTTTAAATGTAGGGAAATTAGAAGCACAAATCAACGGAAAATTACCCTCCCAAGTATTGAATCCAAAAGAAAATGTTAGTGCGATCACGCTGCGAAGTGGAAAAGAACTTGAAGAGCAAAGGTCAAAACAAATTGAGATAGAGGAAGAAGAGGAGATAGAAACTGAACTGAGCATAAAGAAGAAACAACCACCAATACTCAAAAGTAAGTCCTAACTCAATAAATTCCAATTTCAAGAAAATCCCTCCCTTTCCTTTGAGTTCTTCTTGGTCTAAGAAAGAGGACAAAGAAAAAGAGATTTTAGAGGTTTTTAAGAAAGTGAAACTCAACATTCCTTTAATTGATACTATCAAGCAAATTTCCAAATATACCAAATTCTTGAAGGAGCTGTGTACTACCAAAAGAGCTTACAAGCTAAAAGGCTACGAAACGATAAGTATGGGTAAAGTTGTATCTGTTGTTGTTCAAAAGAATTTACCTTTTAAAAAAAAAAGACCTAGATGCGTTTACTATCCCATCTGTTATTGGTAATGTTAGCTTTAAAAGGGCTTTATGTGATTTGGGTGCATCTATTAATGTTATGAATAAAATGTATATGATTCTCTTAGTCCTGAGCCTTTGCTTAAAACTATTATTATAATAAAATTTGCAAATCGTAATTTTGTTTATCCACTTGGTGTGATTCCTTAAACACCAACACCTCTATCTTGTTTGGAAGACCGTTCTTGAAAACTGCCAACATTAAAATTGATTCATGACTTTAACCTCTCTAAAGGCCTAATTCGATTTAGCCTTAATTAGCTCCTTCTCAACCTTAACCAGTTTTGTTAGGTTTCCCAAAATATATAAACATAGCAAAAATAATAAATTTAAATTTTTTTCATAACTCTCAAGGATTCCATTATACAATCTAGGGTCATTTAGGATTACGCAAAGATTACATCTTCTCTTTGAGACTTGAACAACTTCTTCAAAGCTAAGTTATCACAAATCATAAGTCGACAAACGTTCGGCCTCTAATAGTAATTTAATGAACCATTAGTATGACATCTCCTAAAACCTTTTTAAGAGAGAGGGGTCACTATATCTTTGAGTGTTAGCTCTCTGTTTTTTTATTATTATTTTATGTTTTAAGGTGTTTCTTTATCATTTGTAGCTTTATATGACTTGCTAAAAATATAAGGCATAAATTTGATTTATAGAAAAAACCTGATTACCCTATAAATAGAAAAATATTACTTTTCTCCCTAAAACAATTTCACATATTTTATTTCAGGATTCTAAAATTTATTCAATCAAGTTCTTGATTTTCTGAAGCATAAAATTATAATCCCTTATATTAATTAGATTAGAGTCCTCAATCTTTAATTTTTTTTTTATAATCAACACTTTATTAATCTTTCTAATTAGGTTTCCTAGTGTGTTGTCTTGAATATAAATCATAATCCTAAATAAAATAGGGTTAAATAAATTAAACAAATAAACTTATCATCAATTCAATATATTGATTGATTTATATTTTAATATCAAGTACAATGTCTAGCAATATGCAATGATCCCCTAAATATTAGAAAAGTTATACTTTATTTGACTTAACCTTTTAGTGACCAGTTTTTAGTGTAATTATTATCCATTTATGTAGAATATTTTGATTTATACTTCATCAATTCTTAGACGCTTTATCAAATCATGTTTGTTCTCAACACCATAATCAATTATTATTTAAATAAGATTTGAAACTCTTTTCAAATCTCATTTCACCTTGCATAAGAATTTTACAATCAATATTATTTGAGAATAGATGGAATATTTTCCCTAATTCACTTAGAGAGATGAATCCTCTATTGAACACTAAAATACATTTATATAGTTCATGTTATACTAAATATCTATTGATTTTTTAACCTTGATTGGGACAATATGAAGTCAAGATCAAAGCATAACATTCCTTATATAAGATAACTTAGTGATCTTAAGTCTAAGGATCACTTACACAACTATCACATAAATCTTTTCATGGACATAAGTGATCTCTATATTAAATCCTCATACGGATGAATTTAATGTACATGTCATCTGACAAGCACCAACTTATTAGTTTTAGGTATCCCAATGACTTTATCTTTACTCTAGACTCATTATTCAAATATTATTCAATATTAAAGATAAAAAATATCTTTATTATTAATAAATATGTTCTTACATGAACAAAGTCAATCATGCATGTAACTAACTGATTGATTACAAGACATATACATTAAGTTCTCTCTCATACAAGCCACCTTAGCTTATTAAAACCAGACTTGTAGGGAGCCATCTTTATAGGATTAGTTAGCCTATTCGACAATTCAATACTCAACTTCTTATAATTCTCTATAGGCTCTAAAACATTCTTGGACAACCTTACAATTATATAACACTTTTGTTGTAGTTTCCCTGATATTAATAAAGGGATCAATATACTTATGCAATTGTACCAAGGCTTCCCTTACACTATGGTCCAATGAATATTTGAGGTCATAGGAAAGAGTGTCTTCTAGGAGTTACTTCAAGTATCAGTAAAGGCTTTATTTCCTAAAACATTATCCTTAAAGGCAAGAATTTCCATAACCTCCTTGATATTAACCAATAAAGACTCTCTCAGTTGGTATTTTTTTTCTTAGGATATGATCAATAGAGGATTGTATTTTTGATAAAATGCAACATCCAAAGCCTTATAATCTAAAGAATGGTTTTTATTAACATTGAAAACATGAAAATTAAAAGTGTTTTTGAGGAAAAAAAACAACAAATACATGCATGTTAACTTGGGGGAGTCACCAAATATGGTTAATCTAGCATCATGACCTTTTTCTCTTTAATAAGAGATGTAAGAGCACTATTGTAGTAGTATTCTAGTGCTTTGAAAAAAAGAAGGAGCTTTAGCCTTTAAGGACTCCTAAAGGTTGTTAGCTATTAGATTAACACTAATGCTAATCTTTCACTTTGATTGTTCATTTACCTCATGTTAGGAAAGAAAAATTAGGATAACACCCAGTTTTTCACTAGAAGGTGCAATTGTTGTCACATCTTAGATGACTATATTGGTGTCCTATAGTGTATTGTTTTCACTTATGATATGAGCAACCATGTTCTCAAGTATGACTCATGCTTTTATAAAAATAGCTTATAGAGGTATGACCATAACTTCAACTTGAAAAGGGGCTACTGTAAGAGGCTCCATCACTATAGAAAACTTATAGTAGTACTTGAAAAAACGAGTTTTATCTAGTACTTTAGTAGCATCAATTTGTTATGTATAAGACCTTGGAGCTAGTGTCACTTCAAAAATAGATAAGGAAAGAACTTCAACAATTTTGGCTAATAAGGCTTTCTAGTTTTCAGTAGTAACAATAGAAAACACAATTTCTAGAGAAGGTGAAGTCATTAGTTCTTATAAAAAATAATAATAAGGGTGGACTTAAGTTTAAAAATGACATATAAAACACTATAAAAAATGATTAATATAACTTATTTTAGGTATGGTCCATAACTCAACAATCAGGGCTTTATTTTCTTTTTCATTAAATGGTAGAGGATTTCGAGGTTCTTTTATGATTGACAATTGATTTAGGATCACATTTAGTTTCTATCTGCTCTTTTCTTTATATACCACTATTTTAGATTCAAGCATAAAATCATAAAAAAAAACAATAAATTGTAATAAAAAATCAATTCAAAATAAGTGCTCTTACCAGAACATTCATAAGCATACCTTTTTTCTCAATATAGTAGGAAGGATTGTTGGGATTCTTATTTTCCATTCTATAATGGTTGGTTGACAAAGAAAAAACTTTTCTATTATGCCTTCTAAGAGAGAATTGTACAAAAGTTCTAGGGTTTTTCTAAACACGTAAAAAAAATCTTAATTAATGACCCCCATTAAATGAGAAGTCCATTATTTGGCAATGATTGAAGTGATATTTTAATGCCACTATTACTTCCATTACTTGGTTTAAACTATCAAAAAAAGTCTATCTAGATCACCTTTATCCACACTAAATAGTATAAGAAAGGGTATGCCTCTGAGGAATCTTAATTATATAGCCACTAAGTAGGGGTAGTAAGGCTCATAAAAATAAGAAATATTTCTTAGGATAAAGTCTATTACTAGTCTAAAATATAAATCTTCGTAGGTTAGGATTTTTTCCAAACTACAATGTTTTCAAGCTTTTTTTACATTTGACTTTTGGTTTCATGGTAGTAATATCTATAGAGAGCCATTTCCTAGTTGATGCTAAAAGAAATGTTGTTATTTCACTTTTATCGATGATGTTCAAGAAGAATTTCACATATTCTCCAAAAGAATGCTCGAGAAAGGAGGAACATATATAAAAAAAAAATGGGGTCGAGTTCACTCTTATATTGCTTAACCTAGGAAAATAGTTAGTTGCCAATGCTTGAACCCACAAGATCACCCCATGACTATTTTCTTTTATCATAAATGGTTTTTCTTTATAATTGGCTTGAGAATACCACAAAACCTTATAGATATGGACTAAAATGAAGAGACCTAAAGCTTTAACCTTTGTTAAAGCTACTACTATTTTCAAGTAGAATTTGGTGGGTTTTTTTATTTGGAACAAATTATGTAATTGTCTATCCAGTATAAAATAAAGCCTATATTTTTTCTATAAAAGGGGTAATTTGTCTTATTTCCCCCCTTTATTAGTCCTATAAATTCAGACTCACCTTTTACTAAGTTATCAAAAGGATTTGTATGAAATTTTAAAGTTTCATAGATATTTTCACTAGCTATATAAAGGCTTATTATGGACGAATCCATAACTAAATATAAAAACATTGTTATATTTAGATCAAAATAAGGAAAGGCTGCCAAAAACCCTTTGTAAGGTTTTGATGTGATCCTTAACATTTGAATAACATAAAAAAAATCTTTGGTTCCCTTAATTGGATGGCAAAATGGTGTTGCATTCAATCTAACTATCTAATTTAATCTATGTGAGCAACACTTGGCCATAATAAGATATTCTTCTTCCAAACATTTGAATCGATATGTTTATTTTAAAGAAGGATTCTTCCTCTTTCAATATTAGAGGTGATATGAAACTTTTATTCACCATAAAGTAAAATGGATCAAGACATTCTACTTTCATGCTTTAAGAATTACTCATATTAGACCATTCAACATGAGGAAGAAAGTCTGCAAAATAGTAGTAGTAGACTAACATGGATGATTTTGGAGTGGAATTTTAAGATACCATTTTCATCTTAGAAAGAAAGAAGATCATGTAGATTTCATGGTTTCAATCTTTATAAAGAGATTTATTGAGTATGTGAATGAGATTTAGGGATTTTTACAATAAATGAAGAATTGGGAGTAAATTGACAAACTTAAACATTATACTTAAAAGTGAAAGCATGCATAATATGATGGAGTTAGTTAAACTGATTGGCTGAAATGTTTGATATGTCAGATTTATTTTAGGTGAATATCATTATTTTTCACATCATATTTGGTTGATTTAATCCATCAATTTTGGTACAAATATGATGGACTTAATAATCCTTCATCTTAAAAAAAAAAACAATATATAAGGCATTACTTACACCTAA
>Ga0307507_10005362_pt1 | contig 21174 bp, 10 predicted proteins | sample 7_EM_MG_FD_207223 | JGI IMG/M metagenome (GOLD analysis project Ga0307507, IMG submission 207223) | Populus trichocarpa ectomycorrhiza microbial communities from riparian zone in the Pacific Northwest, United States - 7_EM | ecosystem: Host-associated > Plants > Roots > Unclassified | place... | reverse complement strand
TATTCTTGTTTTAGAGAGTTAACGTTAATAACGTTAATCTTCTTACCTTGACCCTTCTGGCGCAAAGCAATAGAATCCTTGTTTAGGGAGAGGATGCATCTATTAAAAAGTAATGGTGTTATTAAATTAAGCTTTTCCTTTAGCTTTGCTATGAGATTTGCCTTTATTAGCTCATCTTCTTTAAGAGCTAAAAATTGGTCGTCTCCTAAGATAATTATATTATTAGTTTACATACTAATGATTCCAAATAGAGTTCCTATAGTTGTGATAAGGAAGCAGGGATTAAATATAGAAGTAGTTATTAAGAGCTTCTCTTTGTGGTGCTTGCTATAAGTAGCCTACTAATAAGTTCCTACCTCTACGATTCTATATAATGGCTTAAGTACAACCATAATTGTATCTTCGGGATATTAGTAGCAAATTTGCTCTAAAAGGTATGCCAGTATTAAGCGCTAAAGGCACGTCTTTAATTGGGTATAGGCCTAAGTAATATCTCTTAAATAAACCGCTATTCTATTCTTTATTAGGGAGGGAGCTAGCGCAATAATAACTCGCTAACTAGCTTATTAAATCGTAGGGGATTGCGTAAAAATTACTTCCTTACCGTTATTATTATAACCTTAAATGACCAGTCTTAACTTCTTAAATGGGGTGTTAGTAGCTTTACCTTTAATTTTGTTAACTATTTTTAACTTAAAGATACAAACTCCATTGAGCTTAGTAGGGTTATATTTCTTAAATTTAAAGACTCCTCTTGTAATAAGACCGTCGATCTCCTACTTATTAAATGCTTGGAAAGGGGCTCCTAGAGTTATAATACGGCCTTCCTTTTAGAGTTGTTTTGCGAGCTTAAAGTCTGCCTTCTCTTTAGCTGTTATAAAGGCCATTAATAACTTAACTCTACTCTTAATAGCGGCAACGAATTGCTCTTTGAAATTAATAAGATATTGGTAATTTTATAATCCTTTTAGACGACCTCTACCGCGTTATAGTTGCGGCACATTTGCTACAACTATATTAGAATTATAGTCGCCTTCTAGAGCACGTTAATCGTGGTTCTCTTTTAGGGTATCCTCTATAGCATCCTATAAAGGCTTAAAACTGTCGTCCCTATAATAGGGCTTAATAACGGTTAAGCGGAATTAAGTGGGTCTATAGGGCATCTAAAGAATACAAGTTTAACCCTTAATGGTAATAAGTATATATAGGCCTAACCAGCCCCCTTTCTTACGCCATACCCATACTTTAGATTGGAGTAGTAGATCTATTATAATTAAGGTGTTTGGACCGTTTCTTATTCTTAGTACGTTGTTAACCTAGCGCGTGGCGTAGATGCGGCGCACCTCCTTTATTGCCTTATGGATAGCCTTAGCTTGTTACATAACGGATAAAAATAGTAGAGAATTATTAGTTATTTAAGGGTAGGCGCTAAAGACTAGTAACATAGGTACAAGCCTATCTAGGCTAGCGGAATCGTTAACAGCCTTAATAGCCATCTATAAGGTAAGCTCTTTACTAGCGCCTTCTAGTTCTAAAGAAATAATCTTATATACTTGGCGTAATGGCGTATAATATTATTCTACTTTTCCGACACTATTGTATGCCTTAATAGGGACTTCCTTAACCTTAATTTCTATTGCCCTTACCTATTGCCAAAACTCTGTAGATAAGAAGTTCCTTCCTATATTATAAATAACTCAATTAGGGGGTCCTAGGTAGATATTAATCTAGTATAATTAGAGAGTATTCTATACGTTCCTAGCTGACATATCTTTTAGGAAGCGTGCGGCTTAGAAGGAAGTTAAGAGGTTAATAACTTAGAGTACTAGCTTGCCGCTAAGATACATAATATTAATAATAATACAGAAGTTAAAGTCGTAGTTATCTTTAAGGGTGAACTTAAATCGGCTAGGGGACTTCTAGTTCATTTAGCAGTGATAGTAATACTTTATAAGATGCTTAATTGTTTTAGCCTTAACTTTATAACCTACTCGCTAAAGAACCCTAAGCAATCTATAAACTAATAGGTGACCAAAGCAACGCTCCTTTCTGGCTATTAAAGGAGCAACTAAGGGTAACCCTACTTGCGTATAATGGGCACCCGATTCTCTCCCTGAACGAGTATATTCTTAAGGTTATTAAGCTTAACGCCTAACTTATCTATATCTTGGATGCAGAATAGAAACGGGGTGTTTGTGGGAATAATATAGAAAGTGATATATCCTAATAGAGTTTAGACCTTAATTATGCTAAGGGAGATTATAGTACCCTTACTAAAGCAAATTGTATATTAGCCTGCCATTAATTGGTTAATCTAAATAGAGCTATTAAGCTGCTAAAAAGCTCGAACTTAAGGTTCTCCTACTATAGATACTCCTGCGGCTCTAGTATCTGGCATAATACCATAGAAGACGTTCGCTAAGTATCTATCGTTAAAGGAGAACGCGGAACTTTTTTTTAGCTCATTAAAGATATCTAACTTTGTGATAGAATGGAGCGTAGATTGGTTGTTAAGGACAGCAACGGTTTATATGCCATTTACCTTACCATACTTAGTAAAGTATTGGTCGGGAGAGTAGTCCTTAATTTCCATATCTATAAGGAGCTGTTTGGCCTTATTAACCTTACCCTTAAGATCTTCTTCGCCTTTATATTAAACCAGGAAGCTTTAGAAGTAGGCTATAGTAACCTTATAATTTTTAACGTTTCGTGTACTCTGGCGAAACTTATTATATGCCTCCTTTTGTCTGTTAAGAGGGTGCCTAATTAACTAGCAATTTGGCTTCTTACAAACATAGCATTTCTTCTGTTAATTGTTTTAAGATAAACCTCCATAAGGACCTCCATAATTGCTTTATAGTTAACGTTAATCGTGCCCTCTGCCGTATCCCCTACCCTAGCCACTATATGTTTAATCAGTCCAGTTATAATTGTGTTAGTCGGTTAGGTCAATTAAAGTAGGTTAGGGTTAGGCGTTAAATTACTATACTTCTTAAGAGCGCAGAGCGGTGCCAATAGAGGATTTTAATTAAGCACACACTCCTTTATAAGTATTTGCAGGATTAAAGAGGGCAAGGTTGCATTTTTTAACACCTTAGCATACGCTAATAACTTAATCGCGTAGGCTAAAGTCCTCTTAATATAATTTGGATAAACTATGCTGAATTATCTAAAGTTAATTAAAGAGCTTTTAAAGACAATTAAGCTGAGAAATACCTAGGTTTGTAGCAATAATCCTCAGAAAGGTAGTCTCTCTTTACTCTAATATATACTATTGCTTATTCTCTTCTGTTTCAAAGTGGCACCTTAACTCATATATTATGCGGTCGAAATTGTATCCTTTTCCTACTAAATGATTATAATAGAAGGTGCTAGCTCGGCCCCTAAGCATAATAGAATAGGCGTTGTGGTATTAATTAGACTCTATTCCTATCTTTTAGTAATAGTTATAGAAGATACGCAGTTTTGAATTAAGAATATTATATAATTCCCCACCGAATTTATTTTCTTAATCTGAATAGAGCTTCGCAAGTTCTGTAAGCAATTTTAAAGTGCTTTTAATTTGAGATTGAGATGGAGGAGGGAGTTGCATTGCAGGTTGCAATAGGGATATAGGTCTAGTTAGTGGAGTCTAAAGGCTGTTAGCTCGCAAAGCAGGGGGGTCTTATATTTGCTTTAGTAGCGTATTATTTAGATTCTATCGTGAGTTAAGCTTCCTTATAGTGCGTAGTTGGTGCTCGATCTTCTATAGAGTCCATTTATGCTCTTCTTTTACATTAATGACTTGCTCTTAAATATTGTCTCTAATAGCGCTTCTATCTATAGGGACAAACACTCTATTCTCCCAAAGGAAGTTACGGAAGTCTTATATAATAAGCTTGTTTGCAAGAGCCTATATTTCCTTTATCCATCTAACGAAGTCCTCCTTTATGCAATACCATAGCATAGTATCGTTGTATTTACTGTCTGTATAGTGTACCATGTAGTATAATAAGAATCCGTTTAGGTCCTTTTGCTCGGCGTTTATAGGGTTAATGTCTTTGTTCTATATCTTCGGGTTAATGTCTTCTTCGTACTTCTTTGGGTAGGTTAACGCCATAATAGGTTAAAGGTAGGTAGGGTTTTCGGTTTTATAGAATCTCGTAGGTTTGCTGTCAAGAGGTAGGCAATTCAAGATGTTGTTTGATGCGTTTCAGACGTTAACTTAGGACCTTAGGTTCAGTAACACTTCTAACCTAAAGTACTCAACCAAATCTTCGTAAACGTAGTTGTTCTGCGTAATAGACGCAACTTGGTATCTCCTAGTACTTAGTAACACTTCTGTTACTAGTTTTCCGCAAGTCTAAGGTAGTATAGTATCGCCGGGATCCATTCCATATGAGCATATATAGCACCCCTGCACGAGACTGTCTCTTCTGTTGAGAACCTTGCTGTTCTGTAGTTAACTGTATATTTAACCACTGATCAGTGTTGGTCACATAGGGTGACTCACCAATAACGGCTACTCGAGTAGGTTACAGTGATGTTGGTTAAAAGCTTTATATTAATCTAGAATAGGGGAGGGCGAGGAGCTTAAGGCTCCTCGCCACGCTAGTGCCGCGGCTACACGTGACCACACGTGATATATTCCCAACAGTAACAGTAGCAATAACAATAGTAGCAGTAACATTAGTAACAGTAATAGTAGTAGAAACAGTAATAAAAGCAGATATTTAGCGTAGTAAAATAAAAACAGAACAGTTAGTGGTAGAACACTTAGTAGAAGAACTTAGTAACGGTTAGTAAGCAGTAGGATATCCAGTAGCAGAACTTTTAGTAGCAGAAATCTTGGTAGCAGCAGATCGTTAGTAGCAGTCAGTCAAAACAGCAGTAGCAGAATAATCGGAACAGCCGAATAGAACGGTCAGAACAGTAGTCGGAACAGTCAGAATAGCAGCAGTAGCAGTAGCAGCAGCGACAGAATAGTCAATAGCAGTCGGTCGGAGGCGGTTAGTGGGAACGGCGGCGACGGGGCAATCAAAACGGTAGGGTATAGCAGTCGGGAGAGCAACAGTAGAACAGTTAAAATAGCATTAAGCCTAGAACAGGTCGGTCGGAACAGTTAGACGATATAACAGATCTAGCAGATCCAGCAGCGGTATAGATCTAGAACAGTAGAGACGGAACAGTCAGTCAAGACAGCAGGGACAAAATTGCCGGACGGAATAGCAGCAGCAGCAGCAGCAGCAGCAACGGCAGGGCAGTCAATCAAGGTAGCAGAGGTTCGTTCTGCATTATACACAGCTCTCAATCAAGGCTCTATCTGTGGCTTTACATCAGGCTTTACATCCGTGGCTCTACATCCGTGGCTCTACATCATATAAGGTCGCATCTGCGGGCGTTAAGCAATTAACTAATCAAACAGGGGCGGCTCCAAAACGCCGACTAGCAATGCTTCTAATAATCTACGGACTGTGTACTGATTTCCTATATAGGCCTAGTACCTACGTGCACGTCTACATGCGTACCTGTATACCTGCTTTGACTACCAGACAAAGACTGTCTACTTAGTTAGCGACGACGTACTACAACTAATTATTCGGTCGTTTAATTAAGGTAGAAAGTCGGCTAGGTTAAAGGCTCTAACTATCCTAATTTAAATACGGAGACGGCGTTTAACTAATTAAGACTTAATAAGGCCCTAGCTTAACTCAAGGTGTCTTCTACTGCATATATAACTAAGGCTTTACATCCATAGATAATTAATTAAAACTTCTATATAGACGTACGATCGGTCAAGGCTCCTTATCTACCGTTTAATTAAGGCTTCGTATATATAGGCGTCTAGTTAAGCTGCCGTACTGTTGTCCAATCAAAGCTCTATACCTATATGCTCCATATCCGTAGACTCCGTGTACGACTCCGTGCGAGACTCCGTATAAAGCTCCATACCTATATCTATAGGAAAGATCGTTCTAGTTAACCAATCCGTGGGCGTTAAGACGGGCGGCAATTAATCAATAAAGGAGAGGGTTAGTCAAGGGAAGAGGCTCTTATAGAGGCTCCAAGACATTAATTGGCCGTGTTTCTAACGTTCTATTAGCCGAATACTAATTTCCTAGTTAGGCCTAGTGCCTATCTGTCTGCTATTATAGAATCTTTAACTGCTAATTAAAGACGTCTAACGGCGACGGTGACTAATTCAATTTAACTATAATAACGTACAATCGACTAATATTTAAATAGGGTATTAGGTCGGCCTAACTAAGCGCTCTATTTAATCCGTCTTAACTATAAAGGTAGCGTCCAATTAATCAAGATTTGACTAAGGCTCTGGCTTAACTTAAGGTATCTTCCGCTGTACGTACAATCAAGGCTCTATATCCATAGGCGTTTAGTCAAACTTCTATATTATTATCCAATTAAGACTCTGCATTGTCGATAACTAATTAAAGCTTTTAAATCCGTTAACGTTCCATCAAGGCTCTATATCCGTAGGCTCTATATCTATAGACAGTCAATTAAGACTCTAGCTGTATAGTTGTTTAATTAAAGCTTCGTATCCATACAGTTAATTAAGGCCCTTAGTGTTTACCAGACATCTAATCTAGAGACTTATCCTAAGACTTCCTCCCTTATAAGTATAAACGGCAGTTTCCAGTAAACTATTTTCGCGGGCCCGGTGCTTTTCTAGGCTGTCTTTACTCTTAGCTTCGGCGCATCCTTAAGCTTTTACGGCTGCTTCCTTGCCCCTACTACTAGCAGTACGCTTATATATTCTTAATCTTCTTCCAGCTTAAAAGCCTTCCTAGGATTGCCTTCTACTTTTAGTCTCTTTGTTATTATCCTACTAGTTATGCGCTTCGCCTAAGTTGTCCTTAATATCTTCGAGGTCATCCAGTGGCAGCTTCTCAGCTATTATAACTACCTCCGTCACATATCCCTTACCCTTATATCCACCAAAATCCACCTGTAGAGTAGTAGCATCAACAACAACAATCTCATCAATGCATCTTGATATACGCATTTGATTCCCTTACACCTCCGCTGCACCTTGTCGAGTATCAGCCTCGACAGGTTATAAGCCCGGCTACGCCTATAGAGGGTTTCAATATAGCGTTTTTAAATAACGCGTGGAGAGAGCTGTCTTTATAGCGGTTGTTAAACGATTAAAGGACGCGCGCTGTCCGCGGAATTGATTACTACCTCACTAACCTATTCGGCTTGCTAAGTTAAATTAGTTATTTAATGATTGATAAAAGCTGAGAAGCAGGTAGAAAAGGGATAGAAATAGGAAGAACTTGTATCTGGACAATGATCGATATGACGCGTACTAGGAGCTCAATCAACCGACGCGTCTAGTAGTATATACTAGCTACCAATGACTTAAGAAGTAGACAATAATTAAAACCAATTAGAACGATCTTAATTATAATACCGCGACACGAATATAGCAAGTCCCTAATTAACTTAATATCTAATTACTGCACTTAAGATAAGTAAAAGCAGTAGCAGTAAGAACCTACTGCCTAATAGTATAAAGCTAAAGAGAAAGAAGAACTATGTTATATAGAAGGAAGTAATAAAGGATATTGCCGTTGTAAATAGATTAAGACGTTATATTTATAAAAAGGGAAAAGCACCTAAATACGTAGATAAGTTTAATGAGAAAGCTAATAAGATAAAGCTAGTAGTATGGCTAATATAGGAAGCTAGAGACTTAAGTATAAAGATTATTATTAAGCTTAATGTTAAGAGTACCCTTATATAGATGCTAGTAGGATATAAGTTAGTGTATAAGATGTAGGTAACTTTATAGACTTAGTATAAGGGAACCGGAGCAGTTCTTAGCTATAACGCTATTAAATTTTATGTAAAGATTAAGTATAACGACTATCCCAATCTTAAGTACTTTATTATCGCATTTAAGAAAGCTATTAAAAAGCTAGCGAACCTTAATATTTCCCTACCTAAATTATAGCATCCAATTCTCTTTATTATGGCCCTATCTAATTGTTGGTATACTTTAACAACGTGCAGAATACATATATCGTAATGATATGTACTATGCGGTGTTGTAGGTGGATTCTTTTTGTTCTATCTACACGTCTTGATGATACATATGCGCGTCGCGTAGATCACGTGCTTTACGCACGTGATATACGAAACGAATATCTACCGACACTGGGAGAACTTTAAAAATGCGAAGAACTAGTATCCTACAACTATGCAGTTCGAACATCCATATATAAACTTCTCCTTCCTTCCTTGCCCTACCCTATGCCTTGTGTGGTAGTGTCAAGTTGTACACCAGTGTCAAGTCTCTGGAATACTAAGAATTGGTCATATCCTGCTGTAGAGCGTTTGGAGGTGTAGTATAAGGTCGTATTATACACAAACGGGTCTGTGTCGGTAGGGAATGCATCTGTCGTGGTATTGATGGTTGTAGCTGCATATCTACATGCTAGTATTCCCTGGCAAGACTTAACAAGTTTGTTGTCTATATCGCCTTGGATCTCCTGCCTTAGGCAGGCTTCCTTTTCTAGAACATATTTAAATCGCGGTTCTCAATTAGTTAATGCAGTTGTAATATTTGGTTGAGGCTCTGGTGACTAAGCTGGGGTAGGAAGGCCAGGTGGAGGATCATTCTTTAAGGCTTGCAGGCCTATTGCGTTATCGTCTTAAGGGTTGAGTTCCTCTTAATCAGTAGTAGTCGTTATTTTTAGGATTTGTCTGGTCAGGCAGGGTCCAATTGGTGTCTTAGCAAAAACCTTGTTTTGACGTTCTAAACTCTTGGTTTGATTGGTTGGTTTGTTTATTGGTTGGGTTAATCAATAGTATAGTGAAGGTTCTACTAGTACTCTTCTAGATAGTGGTAGACTTGCGGTCTGAATGCTTGATAGTTGTTGTGGTTGGAATGGAGGTTGCTGTGGAGGTTGTTGCGGAGGTTGCTGCGGAGGTTGTTGCGGAGGTTGTTGCGGAGGTTGAGGCGTGACGGATGGTGTGGGGGTAGAGGTAGTCGTAGTTTGAGGTGTTACAGGTGGTGTGGAGGTAGAGGTAGAGGTAGAGGTAGTCGTAGGTTGAGGTATGACAGATGGTGTAAAGGTAGAGGTAGTCGTAGAGGTAGGGGTAGAGGTAGAGGTAGTTGTAGATTAAGGTGTCACAGAAGGTATAGACACTGGGGAACGTCTTGCTCGTCGCTCTGTTGTTATTGCAGGTTGAGGCATAGGTTGAGGTATTGCGGAAAGTATAGGCACTGGGGAATGTCTCGCTCGTTGCTCCTCTAGGGTTCCATGTGTCTTATAATACTTAATACTTCTTAACTTGATCTTAGTGCTAAACTTATCCTTAAGTGCGTTTATTATTTCTCTGGTCTATTCCATTTGGTCTTCTTCTTATGCTATGTCATATAAGGACTGAGTAAGTGTTTTGCCTCGTTTATGGTTGGCGTTAACCCATACTCCTCTACTATTTAGACAATTGCGTAGTTGTTGAAGCCAGTATAAGGGGATTTGCGTGAAGATGTCAACCGTAAAGTCCTTAAAATCTCCCTAAAACGATTCCTAGAGTGTTAAGTCTAACTAATACTCGCCGTGTATCTCCGTGTATACGTATATCTTGCATCATACGTAGTCGGTCAGCTCGTCCTTGGTGACTTCTGTTAGGTTAATTCCATCTTCCCATTTAGCTACTTCTTCCTCCCAGTCTTTCTCTGTTCCTGACATCTTATATTTTATGTATTATTTAGGTAGGTAAGGGTGTTCGTAGGGTAAAGGTAGGGGAACGGTTAAGGAGGCGGTTGAGGAGGCGGTTGAGGAGGCGGTTGAGGAGGCGGTTGAGGAGGCGGTTGAGGAGGCGGTTAAGGAGGTGGTTGAGGAGGCGGTTAAGGAGGTGGTTGAGGAGGCGGTTAAGGAGGTGGTTGAGGAGGCGGTTAAGGGGGCGGTTCGAGTTGTTTGAGTAGGGTAAGGTGTTTTGCGCAGTAATTCTTCTGAAATAGATAGAACGAGATGTCTAGAAGTCGTTGTGGATACCAGACAAGTACTCCTAGGTGGTTTCTCTTCTTCTCTTTAACTGAAATAGGCTAATACAAAAGGTGGATAAGTATAACTATCTTTCAATCTGCTGCAAGGTGGACAGTATAACTGTCTTCTAAGCTATCTGCGTGTTTCCTGATCTGTGCGCGCTCACTAATCAGTGTTGGTATACTTTAACAACGTGCAGAATATATATATCGTAATGATATATACTATGCGGTGTTGTAGGTGGATTCTTTTTGTTCTATCTACACGTCTTGATGATACATATGCGCGTCGCGTAGATCACGTGCTTTACGCACGTGATATACGAAACGAATATTTACCGACACTAATATATAGCTTATCTAAGCAGAATAACAGCAATTAAATTCTCAAAAAAAATTAACCCAACTATTACTCTCTATATTAATTAAAGATATTATAGATAAGGTATAAAATAAGGATAAGAAGGCTAAGGGAGGTATACTATATAGGGGGAAGCCTAATAAGAAAGGTAAATAAAAGGTAAAGGAGGATAAGGAGAAGAGTAAGGGAAAGTACTATAAGAACTATAAGAAGCCAAACGCCCGTTATAAATCTAAAACTACTTTATTATAAATAAGAAGCTATATTATAAATAGGAAGAAAGGATAGGTAAGAAGTTTGTTCTATATTAGGAACCTAATAAGAAAAAGTTAGGTAGCAAGAGTAGGAAGAAAAAACCTAGCAGTAACTTCTTAAATAATAATAATGCTCGTAGTGACTTAGGTAATAGTAATGCTTATATATTTATAAAGAAAGAGTTAGGGTACCTCTACGCACACCTAAATAGGAAAAATTAATTACTAATTAAGTAAGAAAAAATACTATTTAATACTAGAGCCGAAACCTATATTACCAAATTAATTAATAGCTTTAATACTGGTATATACGTACCAGTATCTCTACTATTAATTAATATAGTAAGTAGAGAAGCTACACCGCTTAGCTTTGGTAAGAGAATAATTATCTATGCTATAGATATAGGAGAGACGCATACGCTAAATCTTAGCAAGGTGCAGTATCTACTAAACTATAGTATTAATATCTTTAGAGCTAAAAAGCTTTTAGGCAGGGGTAATATCTAAATTAAAGATAGAAACCTTGTGGTTAATAAAGAAGGCCTTAGTATATTCTAATTTAACAAATATATAATAATTATTAAAGCTCCCTATGTTAGGTAACGGAGTCATCTTACCTATATATATTGTTCCACACAGCCGTACCTAGCATCTTGCCAGTCACTCGCTTACCTTTTGGGGTTTGTGCCGTGGCTGGGTGGTGTAGAGCCTGTTACCTTACACCCTATATATACGCATTCTCTATAGTTATATAAAAAAAGCTATTAGAGACAATAATTCGACTCTAGTATTATTACTTTAGCTATCTCGGCCTTAAAAATATATAGAAGACCTCTAGGCTAGTTAAAGGCATAACTTTTAAAAAGAAAGAGCTAAGCGCTATATAACAGGAGGATAAAGACTTAAGACTCTATAACCTATATAAGAAGGGAAAAGCTATAAGATATATATAAAGATACGCTAAACCGTGAAATCTGTGGGTGTTTAATAAAGTATATATTAACGTGGTTATTTTTAAACTAAGGAAGGTCTTATAAGCAGCGTATTAGGCTATTAGGTTTAGTACCTTATACTCCTGGTCTATATATAATTTTAAAGTTAAAACTAGAAAGGAACTCGTTCTAGTATGCTTAGTATTAGTTTAGCCGTTTTATAGTTATAAAGTACTTAAGGTTGCAATGGTCTGTAAGGACTTTAGTTAGCTAGTTAGGTTCTGCTAAGTGTAATAGAACCTTGTAGCAGGAACTACGGTGGGTTCTGTCAATGGGCTGGGTATGTAGGTACGACAAGTTAACAACGTAATAATAACTGGTGGAGTGGTTGCCTAACAGATTAACTCCAATTGTATTCTGAGATTTACTATAAGGAGAGAACTATCTACGGTAGGGACTGAGGTCCTTTAAATACACAACCATACTCCTAAGAAATCCTCTCTTGTACGTGAGGTACGTGTTGTCTGTATTAAACGTAACGTCCCTTCCGTTTAACATAGTTAATATGTTTAATACCACGTAACCTTGGTTACCATTCCTCGTTATATAGTTCCACCAGATCTATCCTAGACCGTGCCTGTATTAACCAACTAGCTTCCGCTGACTCCTCTCTAAGTAGTTGTAATACTGTACTTAAAGCGTCCGTAACACTATCTCCCTCCTCTTTATCTTTGTTCTTAAAGATTCCTAATATCTCCAAGTCGTCCACTAGAGGTGTAATATCCGTTTAATTAGTCTAGTTAATATCTGTACTTATTATACCTAAAGCTTCTTCTTCTCTTTTCTGGGTTAAGCGTTGCCTTTATACCGTTTCCTCCATACTGTTACTTGGTGAAGTGATGGCGATTCCTTGCTCAAGGTGCGCAAAAGAGGGGTTGGTTTATATTACGCTGGTAAGTCCTTTATCTTAACAACCCTCTTCTTGCTCCAAGTGCACCAAAGCAAACGTTTAATCGTCCTATAACGTTCGCTCTGCTTCTAACGCTAAGTATACGCGTCCTATAACTCTTAACAGTCTTTAAGTTCCCTAAGTAACTTATTATAGGGTCTTGTGTTTAATCTACCGCTGTGAAGCTTGATAGTAAGCTGGCCTCCGCGCTGCTTAAGGTTTAACGTGCCTTAGAAGAATCCGCACGCGTCTTTAAAGCTCAACGTTTGGCTTATGCTTGTCTTTAACGCCTTAAATATATCCGTGAGAAGGTTCGTTCTAAGGAGTGGAAACTTGTTTAATAGGGTTTATCTAAGCTAGGTGACGAAAGGACTGGCTCTCCTCCTGCAAGGAAAACAACTCTAAGTAGCTCAGCAATTGCTCCTTATAGGTCCCCCTTAGGTGACTCGTTTTTTGGCGATTTTTCTTTGTTAATGTTGCCTAACCTACTTTCTTCCAATACTCCTATACCTTTCCCATAGCGTTCCTTAGGTTGCTTAGTAGTTCTTAGGTAGTCTCACTATAGCCTATCTACTTTACTTTATACTATATTTCGTCATCTATATCCTTATAACTGATAATCTTTAAAACTTGCTATTCGTCTTTCTCTTACCCTCTATACGTGTCTGCCTTGTAGACTGGTGGCTTAACACCTCCATGTACTGGCTCTAGCATTGCGATATACTGTATAGGGTAGATTTTCATTTTGGCTGGTAGGTTTAACTTATACGTGACTAATGAAATTCTTTACTTAACTTTAAAAGGTCCTAGTCTGACATAGTCCAACTTCTTGCTTGGTTATTAACTCTTAAAGTTTTTGTGTAGTAGCTATACTTTATCCCCCTCCTTAAGATCTGGTCCCTTAGATCTCCTAGTATTATAGTACCTTTTTATTCGTTCTTGTACTAGTTTAGCTGTTTCTTTGAGGTCTATATAAAGATTTATTAACGTCTCTATTCTTTATTTAGCTGTGCTACTCGTCTTTTTTGCTTGATGTGGCGATAACGATGTCCTTGGCTCGTATCCGTAATTCGCCTTAAATGGTGATATCCCCATTCCTTTTTATAGTGTTGTATTGTATGCAAACTGTGTAACTGATAGTAATGATACCCAATTGTTTTGTACATAATTAATATAATGCCTTAGATACTGCTCTAGTGTCTAGTTTAGTCTTTCCGTTTGTCCGTCCGTCTGCGGATAATATATTGTAGATGTTGCTGCGCGAACCCCTTGTTCTGCCAGAAATACTTCCTAAAATACTACTATGAATCTTGGATCTCTATCCAATATAATCTTGTTTAGTGCTCCATATCTTGCGAATACTTCTTTTATATAGATTCTAGCGACATCTTCTGCTGATATCTCTTTAGTGCATGCTATAAAGTATCCCTACTTTATTAGCTTATCTACTATTACTAAAATTGCGTTATAATCTTATCCTATAATAGGATCTCTTGACTTTGGTAACTTAATAATAAAGTCCTATAATATAACCTCCCATGGTCTTCCTGGTGTCTTAACAGGTTATAGCCCTCTATATAGCTTATGCCTTATCGGTTTGTTCCTTTAGTAATCTAGATATTCCTTTATAACTTATCTTACTAGTCCCCAGATTCCTTAAATAATGTACTCCTCTTGAAGTCTTAATACTAAGCCTGTAGCTCCATTGTGTCCTTGTGTTATTCCCTTGTGGAATTCCTTAACAAATTCTTCTGCAACAGACTTAGGTATATACGTTACTTCTCTGTTTTTATATTGCTCTAAGTCTAGATCCTCTTTCTGTGCTTCTTGGATCTTTTGTGTCTAATCACTCTCTAGTAATTCGTGGATCTGACTTTCCTTAGTTGCTATAATCTTTGGATAATTATATCTAATTAATCCGTCTTGATCCTTTTGTAATAAAGCTCCCAATAGCTTTTTATTACTTTACAGTTTAGCCTTTCTGCTTAGAGCGTCTGCTCGTGTATTGTCTATACCCTTAGTATGCTGAATTTCAAAATAGTATTTTGTAAGCATTTCCGCCTATCTAACCTATCTCTGGTTGAGTTCCTTTGTTGTTAGGAATCCTATAAGGTTTTTATAGTCCATCTTAACTATAAATGGTTTCTCTATGCCTTATAAGAATGCTCTCTATTTCTTAAGTGCTGCAACTATACCTAACAACTCTTTGTTGTAGATGTTATAGTTTAACTCTGGTGGTGTCATCTTCCGACTATAGTATGCCACTAGGTGCCATCTATCTTGATATTTCTATAGGAAGCACGCTCCTAGTGCAAAGTCTAATGTATCCGTTTCTACAACCGTCTCTAAACCTGGTTGATAGATTTTAAGAACTGGCTCTTAGGTAAACAACTCTTTAACTTTCTTAAATAGTTCTTATTGCTCCTTTCCCTATGCCTATAGTTCTTCTTTCTTAGTTAACTGTGTAAATGGCTTAATATCCTGTAACTATTGCGCTATAAACCTTCTGCAGTAATTGCAAAACCCTAGAAATGATTTTAACTGTATAACGTTCTCTAGTTCTTGCTAATTTACTATAGCCTTGATCTTCTTTAGATCTATACTGAGTTGGCCTGGTTCAATAATAAATCCAATAAAATCGGTTTTTTAGGTAAAGAACTCGCATTTCTTAATTATTACTGGCATTTATTCTTCTTGTAGTCTCCTTAAAACCCACTTAATATACTCTCTATGCTCTTCCTTGTTCTCTAAGTAGATAATAATATCGTTAAGGTATACCATAATAAATTCATCTAGGTGTTCTCCTAATACACTATTAATTCGCTTCTAGAACGTTGCTAGCGCGTTTATAAGCCCGAATTGTATAACTAATAGCTTATATAGTCCTTCCTTTAACCTAAAGGCTGCCTTTTATTCGTCGCCTTCCTTAATTCTAATCTGGTGGTACGCCCATCTTAAATCTATCTTTGTAAAGATCTTTGCGTTGCCTATCCTGTCTTGGATTTCGCTAATTAAGGGTAAAGAATATCTATCCTTTCTGGTAATACTGTTTAACTGTCTGTAGTCTATACACATCCTGAGTTTTCCGTTTTTCTTTAGAATGAATAGTACTGGATATCCTGCTGATGACTATAACGGTCTAATGTATCCCTTTTATAAGTTCTCCTAGATAAACTCCTTAAGCGCTACTAACTCTGTTTTAGTAAGCTTATAGATTGGAAAGAACCTTGGACTTATTCCTTCTTCTAATTCTATCTTATAGTCCTAAGCTATATGCTCTAACAGCTTCTTACTTTCTGGTAACCATAACTTTTTTCCATACTTGTGGTATCTCTTTGGTATATAACTTAAGCCTCGCTTAGTCTCCTCATATGTTGCTCCAACTTAGTACCATACCAACTTGGTTTACTGTCGCACTTTACGTTATTGTGTATCCTTAATATTAACTTAACCTATAACCCAATCAATCTTTGGATTGTACTCCTGTAACTAAGGCATTCCTAGTATTGCCTTGTCCTGTCCTAATAGTAGGATATTAAAAGACATTCTAACTGGTCTCCCTTTAATAGTTATCTAAATAGGTCCTATTTTGAGATTAATAATACCTCCTCTATAGGCTATCTGATCTCCTGAAATTGTTATAAGTGGATATAGGTGTTCCTTCTGTCTGTATGGTAACCCTATCCTTTCTACTACCTTTAGTGATATGTGGTTCCTTATTGCTCTACTATCTACCAATACTTTAAACTGCTGATCTTGCCACTTAGCTCTTAAATTTAGGTGTTGTCCTTAAATTCCTTTAAGGGTCTAAGGCTCTAACACTGGTTCCCTCTAGTCCTATACGCCTTTTTTTTTCCTAACTGTTGGCTACTTGATCTAGTTTGTACTTGGTCTACCTTTAGCCAATACTTAGTTTGTTTCTTTTTCTCTACGTGCTATAGATAAGTGTTCTCTGGGTACTCCCACCACTATTGTCCATCTAGGTATTCTTTCGTAAGGAATCTTTCTAGTTAAAGTGTTAAGTCTCCTTAACCTTATACCTCTACTGGGTGCTAACTATGTATATACTTGGCGTTCCTGAACCTTTTTTCCTCTGGTGCCCAATATATCCTTACTAGGTACTTCCGGTTCTTATCTTTTAGTATTCTATGTATATTGCACGTGTCATCCACATAAGCTATCCATGATAGTATATAATACGCTATATGTTTTGGGTTAACTCTTAGTTCATTTTTATCCTTAAGTTTAAACCTATACCTGGTTGACCTAACCACTAGTATCTCTGTTGCGGGTACTAAGATTTATTACTCGCTTCTCTAGTCCCTAAACCTCTCTTCTAGGTTCCTTAACGTCATAATTAATGCTCCTTTAATGTAACTTATGCGTTTCTCCGTAATGGGTTGGTTTTAGACAACTTTTTTGTTTAGCTATATATAAAAATCTTCCTATTTATTGTTATATTGTTGCCTATACCACTTTCCGTATAACTGGTTTAGTATGTATAGTCTATCCGTTAGAAAGTATCTTATTATCGCTGTATCGTGATATTCTTTGGTATGCCTTTCTTTGAACCTAGTTGGGATATCTAGGTCCTCCTCTTATTCTAGTTTATCTAATTACTTTGCTCTAGGTGTCCCTGCACTTGGCCTATTAGTAACTCTTCGTATGGGTGCTCTGTCCCTTATACGACCTAGTATAGCTAATCTCTTATCTAGCTTTTGCTCTTGCTATGCGATGATTCTTGTCCTAAACTTATCCATAGTTTCTTGTTTTCTGCGTCTTATAGCTAGATCCTTGTAGTTATCTTGCTTTTTAATCCTAGTATTAACTGTTCAATCTTTAGGCTGAATACTATGTTTACCTGGAATTGCTAACGTTCTTATTTGTTCCCCAAACTTGTGGTTCTTAAACTTACGTCCTATACTTATTTGTTTGTTACTAAACTAAGTTACTACCCTTTCCCATCGGTTTTTATCTATTGTGGGTTCTTAGGTGTGTCTTATCTTATCTTAAGAGTCTTAAGCTTCTTTTATCTCTTTTTAAGAATCTTAAGCCTGTGGCCTTTTGCCTTTATTAAGTGATAAGCTAGCACTAGTAGTTGTCTACTTGCTTAGTTTCTTCTAAACGTTGCTCCTATTATCTTATAAAGCGATGGAAATTGTATCTAATGGTGTTATAACATCCGTTACTGAACCTCGTTCGGTAATGGTCTCAGTCTCTACTTCTGTTACGTTATTGAGGTTTAAGTGCTTCTAGTTAGCCTCCTTTTCGTCCTCGTCGCTGTTAATTAATGAGTACTCCGACTCTATTGTTATTACTGCTAATCTTTGTCCATATATTGCTGTGATATCTTGATCTAGCTTATAGAGTTAATCTTATTCTTTGTCTAACTCTCTAGTTCCTTGGAGTCCTTTTAACTCTAGCTCCTATAGCCAATAGCTTGCGCCGTATTTAGCGTCCTTATGAATTTAGCATGCGTTGTTGTAATAATACGCAAAACTATTAATTAAACACTCTTTTATTCCTCGCAGTACACTGTTGTCCCTTTATATATACGTGCCGTCTACTAGTCTGGTTCCCTTTACCGCGTAGTTACTCTAACTACCTCTATAGTCTCTGGCGAAATAACCCTGTTTTCCGTAATTTATATAAGCTCTATCTTTAAACCATCTTTCTTGCTATGGAGTCCGCCTAAACGTCTTCTACTGCTAAGATCCCTGGTTTGGCCTCTATTTCTTGGTCCTTTAATTACTTAATCTTTAACCTCTAGGTTTCTATGGCTTCTTTTCCCATCTTTAGGTTTCTTTAGTACCGCTTAGGTCCATTAGCTCTGCGCTATTCCATAGTTTTTAACTCTGCGTCTGTCGTTGCGTACTCTGCGCTTTATACGACTATAGAACTCTATCTTGCCCTCTCTTGGCTTGTTCCCTTTAATAGATTTGGTTATTGATCTTTATTAACTAATCTATTAACTCTTTTAGAGTATCCGTATCTTCTATTAAGATAATTGCGTCCTGGACTTTAGCCTTAAGTCCCTATTTATACTATACTATGAGCGCCTTGTCATTCCACTTAACCTATATAGCTAGTGTTTAAAACTGTGTTATATACTTAATTGCTGAAGTGCGTTGTACTAAGTTCTAAAACTTTTGTTCTGCTATGGTTATAGCCTCTAGGTCTCTAAATATCTGCGTTAGTTGCTCTACAAACCCATTCTAACTGGTAAATATGTACCGTATATCTTGGTTAGTAGTTATTATGCCATTAGCCTATATTTCTGTGAGATATGGCTTAAACCACTTAAGTGCCCTCCCTGTCAGGAACAATCCTGCATAGGCTACTTAGTCTAACGATGTTGCTAACTTCGCTCCTTTCTATACTACCTTAAAGTGCATCTGCGTAAGAAATCCCTTAAGCTTTAACTTCTCTCCTAAGAATCGTTTGATTAAAGGTAACTTAATCTTTACTACTCTAATTCCATTAATACGTTCTTTAAGTATCCTATTATTGTCTTATAAGTGATTAACTATTTCCTGTAACTAACCTTGCGTAACTACTTGAGAATCCCTATTGTCTATACTGGTATCACCTGGTCCTGAGGTTATAGCTACCGTCGACGCTGTTATAACTGGTGCTGCTCTAGGTAGCATGTTGTTTAAGTTTGTTCCAATACCGTAACCTTAGTAGTAAATATGTAACGGAACCTTGTAGCAGGAACTACGGTGGGTTCTATTAATAGGCTGGGTATATAGGTACGACAAGTCAACAATATAATAATAACTAGTGGAGTGGTTGCCTAATAGATTAACTCTAATTATATTCTGAGATTTACTACAAGGAGAGAACTATCTATAGTAGGGACTAAGGTCCTTTAAATACATAACCGTACTCCTAAGAAATCCTCTCTTGTACGTAAGGTACGTGTTATCTGTATTAAACGTAACGTCCCTTCCGTTTAACACAGTTAATACGTTTAACACCACGTGACCTCGGTTACCATTCCTTGTTACATAGTTCCACCGGATCCATCCTGGACCATACTTATATTAACCAACTAGCTTCCGCTGACTCCTCTCTAAGTAGTCGTAACACCGTACTTAAAGCGTCTGTAACACTAAGGAGAGTTCTAGTTAGAATTCTTTAAACGCTTATATAATTATAAGGAGTTCCTTATTATAGATCTTATAGTTATATTCTTATAGTATAAGCTTAGATAAGTAGAATATAACTAGGTGGAGAAGACTGTTATTACCTATCTAGGAGAGAATGCCTGCGTTAACGTGGTCTAAGGAGTTAGTTTTAAGATAAAGTTGTTGTTCTAGTATAAAATAAGCTAGGATAGGTGCTTTGGTAAATGCATTTTTAAGGTCTTAGAACGCCTTCTTATATTTAGGCGTTTAGATAAAATATAGATATATTTTTCTTCCTTTTATAAAAAGGCCCTTTATTTATATTATTGCTCTAAGTAGTACTATAATACCTAAGAAGTTATATATAAATTTTTAATAAAAGTTGGCGAAACTAAGGAAGGCTTATATATCTTTAATATAGTTAGGGGTTTGCCATTCTGTAATTATATATACCTTCTTAGGGTCCATATGGACACCCTTAGTAGTAACAATTAGTCTAAGGTATTTTACTTCTGTAACTAAGAATTTGCACTTCTTTAGATTAATATAGAGTCCTGTATCCCTAAGGCGCTATAGGACCTTTTAAACGTGCTTAATATGCTTAAAAGGGTTATTGCTATAAATAAGTATGTTATCTAGGTATGTAGAGTAGAAGTTATTAAGGTAGTCTTATAAGGCGTTGTTAATATAGCTTTAGAAGCTGCCTGGGCCGTTATATACGCTAAAGGGTATAATGGTATATTTAAATTGGCTAAAGCGTAATACAAATATAATTTTTTATTTGTTACCCTCCTATATTTAGAGGCAGTTAAAGGCGGTAATAATATTAAGCTTAGTATAGATTTTAGCTTAGCTAAGCCGCTTAAAAGTCTTATATATAAGTAGTACGGGGTATTAGTTTTTAATTATAATAGTGTTAAGTCCTCTATAGTTAATATAGAATTAGATACTGTTGGTCACACAGGGTAACTCACCAATAACAACTACTCAAGTAGGTTACAGTGATGTTGGTTAATAGCTTTATTTTATTGGAATGAGAAAGGGCGAGGAGCTTAAGACTCCTCGCCACGCTAGTGCCGCGGCGTCACGTGACGACCGCTTGCCTAATTCCTAACACTGGCAACTCTTCTTTTGTGGTTGCCATCTATATACAAATACTGCTTAACTAGTGTAACAAATATCGATCCTCCTCACTTACTATTACTATTGTAATATAAGTCTCACTATCCTAAAATCTGCTAAAGAAATGGTGGTTAACCAAGTGGTAAATCTTAAACTGTTATAACCTCAAATTGCCACATCTTCTACTCCCTCTTTACCCATCCTTTACGGTACCCTCTATGAGGGCCTCCTCCGCGGTAGCCAGAGCCTCCACGTCTATCCTCGCTGCCACGGCCTCGTCTATACCCACTTCATCCGTAGGAGTAATCGGTCCAGTACTGGCCGTTATTATAACTGTCGTATTCGCCGTAATCGAGCTCCTGCTAAGGGTAGTTATTAAAGTAGAATTGCTGTGCCTTATGCAAGTAAATAGCGGTGCTAATTGCA
>Ga0307507_10005361_pt1 | contig 21179 bp, 6 predicted proteins | sample 7_EM_MG_FD_207223 | JGI IMG/M metagenome (GOLD analysis project Ga0307507, IMG submission 207223) | Populus trichocarpa ectomycorrhiza microbial communities from riparian zone in the Pacific Northwest, United States - 7_EM | ecosystem: Host-associated > Plants > Roots > Unclassified | place... | reverse complement strand
GAGAGTATATATAAAAGTCCAAATTTAAATTATTAAAATTTATTATTAAGTGGTTGTTAAGATATTAAAGTGTGATTTTTCCATTTTTTGGTGTGTTTTTGAAGTGATCAGCTCACCCGTTTGACTAGCTCACCCGTGAAATATGTTATAGGATTAAGTGGCATTAAGGTCTATAGGGTTATATATAGGGCTTTTAGGTTTTAGAGATGGATTATACTTTAGGGTATATACTAGTTTTATAGTGTTTTAAATATAAGGTATAGTTAACTTTAGAGAATAAGTCTATTTATTATATTAAAGGTCCTCATTAATTTATTAATATATTATAGCAAATTTAGATAGGTTTTTTTAGCAGTTCCCTATCTATTAACTAGGCTCTAATTTTATCCGGGATAGCTTATTAAAGGGCAGCAACTCTAGCGGCTTTATTTTAATCCAGTTTACTAATAAGGCCTAAAAATTCTAAAAAGAAGCTAATAAAGTCTTAGTTCTATTATTATAAGTTTTTAAGCTTAGTAACTGTCGGAATAAGGTTCTATAATATAGTGGACACCGTTGCTTGTAACTAATTAGGTTGACCACGTAAGCTAAGCGAGCTTAGGAGATTTATCAAATTCCACCTATAGAAGTAGAAAGAGAAGAAGAAGAAGAAGAAGAAATTGATTGAAACCAAAACCCCCCCCCTACCGTGATTCCAACAGTAACAGCTATATATTCTTAGCTAGCATTATTATATATTTATTTTAGCAGAGAGATAAAGGGTTTAAAATTAATAAAGGTGCCGTTATAGAAGAATAGATCTATAGTTTATATAGCGTCTTTACTTAAATAAGATATTCTATAGCTAACCTTGCTAGCTTTAATAGGGTATTAGTTATAGTTTATTAAAAGTTTAAGATAAAGCTTAGTTATAAAGGGGTATAGGTTATTTTAATTTCTATTAAATATTAGAGGGTTAGGGGGCTTTTTAGATTTTATAATAGGTATTAAATTTATTATAGATATAGGTTAAGTTACTAGTTTAAGGTTCGCGTTTAAGGGACTAGGATTAGATATAGTTATTTTAATCTTATTAGTAAGTATTTCTATTAAGGTCTTTAATAAAAATGCCTTAATATTACAGAGTTCTTTATGGAGTACTTCTATTAATTGCTAATACTAGGCTTTTAGTATAGCCCACTACTAAGCTAAGGCATCTATAAAGGATTATTATATTATGGTTAACTGTTTCCTAAGTAGGAATATAATACTTCTAGTTATTAAAAGGGATTTAGGTTTGTTTGCCATTTTAATAATAGTTATTTTAATAATATAGTATAAGGGCGTAAAGAGGCTTTAGGGAAGATTTAAAGAAATAATATAAATTCTATCTAAATCTAAGGGTATATAGCTTTTATAGAGAACAAAACATTATATAAAGAAGAGAAAGGAATAATAAGAGAGTTATATAATTAAATAGTTAGGGTCTTAGTGGTTAGTATATATATACGCAGTCTTTAACAGTCTTTAATATACTTTAGTGTTACGGCGCTAATAAAAAATAAAAAATTGTGGTAGATAATTGCAGATAGTTATAGACAGTCGCAGATAGTTGTAAACAGTTGTAAACAGTTGCAAATAGTTGTAAATAGTTGTAAACAGTTTTAGATGGTTATCTGTCGAGTGTTTTACTAAGACATTCCTACTATAACTAGGCTAGTCCCGTTATATAATCTTATAATTAGTTTTTAAGTATTCTTATAGACAATCATTTAGTAGTAGTTAAGAGGGCTTAAATTAAGAGACTTTTAGATACTTATAAGCTTAGGTAAAGATATAGGTCTTCTTGCTTTATAACTTTAGAGAAGTTCTCCTAAATAGATTTAAGGATATAAAAATATAGTTATCTTTATATTAAAGCCAAAGCTCTTTTACTAAAGCTTTAACTATAATAAGCCATTTATCTTTCTAAGCGTTATCCTTCTATTACTGCTTAAACCATAATATCTTAAGTATTGGATTAAGGATAATTGCTATATAGTAAGCTGCAGATTTATTAGCTTTCTTATAGAACTTCTTATACTTTAACTAAGCTGCCTCTAAGCAACTAGCCAAGTACTTATAACTCTATAACTCTATATAATTAACCTTTTACATCTCTATAGAGAGCTTAAGAAACTTCTACTTAGTAGAATTAAGCTAGTTTAGAAGCCAATTAAGTGTTTAGAAGTGGTTAGTAAGCCTAGTAGAGTTGCCTTCTACTATATAAGTATAGCCTTATAGAAAGTCTCTAAATAATTATATAGATACTTAAGCTCTTTCTAGTAGTAATTTTAGAGTATATTATCCTTTAAGAGAGGCTTTAAGCTAGAGGGAGTATAGTTATAGCAGAACTATTAGATATATCCTTTACAATTTAGAAAGCGAGTAATAGCCATAAAGAGAGAGTTTTATTATATTTAATTATTTTAAATAAGCTTATAAAAGGTTAGTATTAATTTAAGAGTTAAATTAAATATTGCAACTAGTATAAAATATTACAACTAGTAGAGATTGCTTATATAATTCTCTACTAGCAAATAGAAGATCTAAGACCAAGCTAATTAAACCCTTAACTTATAACATTAGAAGGAAAATTAAAGCTTAAATCTTAACACTAAATACTTAGATAAGATCTTATCATTTACTTCTAAGCTATTAAATTTAGCCAATAAACCTCCTAATTAAATCCTTCTAAAGATGTCGCAATATTAAGGTATTTACCTAATAAAACGGACCATATTATAAAGTAGTCTAACTACTCCGCGCTTTTGCCAAAGCTTCTCTACTTTATTAAAATTAAGATTGTAATAGACAGTAGCTAATACCTTATAAATCTTTTCTAAATCCTTTTCTATAATAAAGGCTTGGGCGTAGAGGTTAGTAATATAGCTAAAGCACTATAGTTAATAGGCCTTTTGTTTCTTTACTAATATATTTAAATAGAGAGCTTAAAGGATTGCGTTAATATATATATTATTTAACTCTATATTATTGGCCATAAAATACCTAATATTTCTACTAATATTGTACTCTATAAATAAGGCGATTAGTAGCTGCTTAGTTCTCACTACTATGCTTACCAAGCACCTCTTAAAAGCCTAAAACAGCTTACTAACGCCTTCCTCTCCTATCTATAAAATAAGCAACTATACTAAGAACTATATATATATTTAGTGACGTCCATAAGTTAAAGGATATTAATATCGCGCTTTAGGCTTCCTTAAGCTCTCCCCTTAATTGCCCCTTCTAATTCTTAAACACGCCGAGAAGCAATGCTCTCAGCAGCTGGCACAGAAAACTATAATACACTGCTCTCAACACAGAAAGGCCTCAAGGCGGCTACCCGGTGGCTCATTGGCCAAAATGTGCTAGACCAGTTCCGGGTTGCAAAGGAAATAGCAATGGAAAGCAAAGGGGCGAGTAACAGGCGCCCCCTAATAACTCTACAGGAGTAGAGTACAGTGTGTAATACTAGCGCGTCCGTAGGTTTGTTACGGCAGTAGTGGTTCCCAAGGAGGTCAAAAAGTAAGGTAGTAGAGCACCACTGGTGACTCGCAGGCGACTCGCAAGCGAGCCCTAAAAGGCAGGGAGATGGATCACGGGGTTTTCTCAAATAGAGTTTTCTCCCCACATATATATAAGGAGTAGTCCGCGTGGGCCCAACAGGGATCCGAATCGGACGTTAAGCAATGAATAATAATAATAATTCTTAAACACTTTTATTACCTAACCACGAATTATATTTACTGCCTTTAAAAGCAGCTTCTTAAGGCCTAAATATAGGAAGTTAAGGAGCTAACGGAAACACTTATTTTTAAATTAGAAGTGTTACGGAGTAAGTATAAGTGGTAATAATATATAGCGAAGTAGATATTATTAAGCTATATATATAAACTGCGTAATAAAGTCAAGACGTTGCGTAAGGAGAGACGGTAAGGAAACGGGAAGAAAGGGTATATATTGTTAATTTGGTTGCTTAGTTAATATATATATAGAGTAGAATAGGATTTAAGGAGCAGTCCTAGTAGAACTTAGTAGAATTTAGTAGACTTTAGCAGAATATAGCAAAATGCAGTAGATTACCGTTAAATTGCCGTTAGATTGCCATAGATTGCCGGTAAATTGCCATTAGGTTGCCGTCTCGCGGTTAGTCTCTTCTTACTATATTAGTAGAAATAGGTAAATGTGTATAAGGTATTACGGAGATGTCCTATAACAGTACCCCCCCCTTAAACTTAAGCTTCTGCAAGATAGGGCTATAGTAGTTCTAGGTAGAGTTTATAAAAGTCTTCTATATCTTATATAAGCCCTATAGAGTTAATAGGTTCCTATATAGGCTTATAAAAGCCTCTCAATTTTATAAGGTATATATATTAGCGTTTTCGTTTATTATACTTAATATTATTAATTCTTTTAATAAGGTACTTATCCTTACTATCTACTTTAACTAGTAGGGGAGGGTCCTAGATCTATCTAGGTAGGGCGTCTAATATAGGGGCAGTAGGGCGGAGGACTAACATATAGAATATAGGGTGGATTTTAACCGTATTAGGGAGCTTTAGTTAGTAGGTATAAGGAAAGACAACTCTTTTAACTTTATAAGGGCTGGCGTTCTTCCAATTAAGTTTTTTAGTAGGTCATTTTATATTTAGATTTCTTATATCTAGCCAAATAAAGTTGCTAATTTAGTAGGCTAGTGCTAGGGTTTGGTTCTTATTTGCTGTGGTTTTATAGATAAACTAGGCCTATATTATTTTATTAATAAGGAACTCTTATAGTTCTTCCATCTTCTTTATAAATTAATTTACTTCTGTAACCTATAAGGCATAATAAGCGGGGCGAGGGATATTATTAAAGGGTTTAAAACCCATTTATAGGTACTAGCTATAGTTAGCTAGAAATAGGGAGACCTTTATAGTTTCTAAGACAGAGTTATTTATGGTAAACTTAGTAAATACAAGCCAGTCTATCTAGTTATCCTATAAATATAATATGTATATCCAAATATACTATTCCATTATAGCATTTACACATTCTATTTAACCGTCCGTTTTTAGGTAGTATGCTATAGATAATAGTGCTTTAATATAGAGTTAGGTAGTTAGTTTTTTCTAAAATATAGAGATAATTATTTTAGGAAGTCTATATAGAGTTTCTATATATAATTTAGGAACAATTAGGCAACGGCAGGTACTAATATATTAGGGTAGGCAATTAAGTGTTTTATCTTAGATAGTTAGTCTATAACTATTATGATATTTATACACCCTTTACTTGCAGGGAGCTTAATAATAAAGTTAATTAAGATATCCTTCCATCTTTGGTCTGGAATAGGTAGTAGCTTTAAAAAGCCATTATATATCTTATATCAGGCTTTGGCTTATTAGTAGGTATAGCAGCTAGAGATATACCTTCTTATTATATTATACATATTTAGCTAATAGTACTCTTATTAGAGGAGTTCTAGGGGTTTTCCTTAGCCTAGGTAGCCAGCTACTAATAGATTGTATGCATATTTAAGAAGCTTAAGCTTAAGTTCGTTGTAGTTAGGTACAACTAGACGGTTCTAGTAGTATAAGCAGTCTCCACAAGCTTTATATTTACTTAAAGAAATTCTTTTAGAGCGTCTAATGCTGTCTTAAATTAGCTTAAGCGTTTCTTAGATAAACTTATTATTTAGGTATTTATTAACTATTATCTATTTTAAGGATGTATATTATAACGTCTTTAATAGGAGGGTTAAATAGCTTAGGGTAAAGTAGGGTTTAATTGCGGTAGGTATACGCTTCTTCTTATACTAGTATGTCTTATAAATATTAGGTTAGGGCATTAGGTTTCTAACCTTAAACGCCTAGGCAGTATATAATTAAAAATTAGAAATAAGATAGATATTCTAACCAGCGGGCTTAATAATAACTTAGGTGTTTTATAGTTATAAAATGCTATAGATTCTTATAGTCGCTAAGGACCTTAATTAGAAATCTGGCGCCTTTTAGTTTAGGTTAACATTATTTAAAACATCTAATAATGGCTAATAATTCCTTATTATAGATCTTGTAGTTATATTTAGCTAGACTTAGTTGTTTTAAAAAGTATGCTATAGGGTGCAGTACTCCTTCCTTATTATACTAAGACAGAATGCCTCTAGTAATATAGTTAGATAAATTAGCTTCTATAACACTCTTTTAGTTTAGGTTAAAGTATTAAAGTATAGGTATAGTAGTGAATATAACTTTTAGATAGGTAAAGGCCTTTTTATATTCCTTATTAAAGATAAAGGCTTTATCCTTTTAGGTTAGAGCTATAAGGGATAAAACCAGAGTGGAGAAGTTATTAATAAACCATTAGTAGAAGTTAGCAAATCCTATAAAGGCTCTTACATCCTTAATATTCTTAGGTTCTTACCAGTTTATAATTACTTTAATCTTCTTTAGGTCCATTTATATGCTATCTATAGAAATAATAAATCTAAGGTATAAGACTTTTGTTTTATAAAATTCGCATTTATCTATATCTAACTATAGGCTGGCTCTACGCAGAGCTTCTAAGATAAGGTTAATATATTTCTTATATTTAGTTAGGTTATTACTATATACCAAGATGTTGTTAATATAAGCAGTACAAAAAATATCTAGGTAAGGTTATAGGGTATTATTTATAAAGTATTAGAATAAACTTAGGGCATTTATAAGGCTAAACGGCGTTACTAAGTATTTAAATAGTCCGTATCTAGTATGAAATACAGTAAGCTATTTATCTCCTTTTATAATATGGAGGCGGTTAAATACATGGATAAGGTCAAGTTTTGTATAGTAGTAAGCCTTACCTAATTAATTTAATATCTTTTAAATTAACGGGAGCGGGTACTAATTCTTAATAGTAATAGCGTTAAGAGCTTAGTAGTCTATACAGAAGTGTAAACCACCGCTAGGTTTCTTAATAAAGATTATAGATATAGCTATAGGCAAAGAGCTTGCTCTAATAAATCCTTTACTTAGGTATTTGTCTAAGTACTTTTATAGTAGGGTTAGTGTACTTCTTTAGTGCTAGGGCCTTTTTAATATCAGCTATTATAAGGGCGAAGATTATATATTTAGGTTTCCTAGCAAGTTGTGCTAATAGGGTAGCTCTAATTATATAAATATCTAAGGTATTAAGCGAGCTTAGATTATTCTTAGTTTCTTATATAGTTTCTTATTTAGGTTTAGGCTTGGTGTTAGATATAGAGTTAGTATTAAATTTAGGTTTAGGTTCTTTAAGTATCCTTTTTATAGTAAAACACTAGTTCTTCTGGCACCTTTATATATTAAGCTTAAACTTCTACTTGGTTTAGGGCGGTGTGTAACGGGACTAGCCTAGTTACAGTAGGAATGTCTCGGTAAAACACTCGATAGATAGAACTTGAAGCTTTGACCGAATTCTACCGAATTCTGCCAGCTTGATCGACTTCTGCCAAGTTCTGCCAGATCAATCGAATACTACCAAAGTCCGTCCGCGTGCGCACGTGCGCACGCATCGACCAAGACCCCTAAACTGTTTAATTGCAAGATTCTCTCGTTATTCCTTTCTCTTCTTTACGCAACGTCTTGTTCCTAGCAAGAGCTATATACCCTCAGATTTAGATAGAATTTATATTATTCCTTCAAATCTTTCCCGAAGCCTCTTCGCGCCCTTACACGGTGTAGTAGTTAGAATTAGTTTATATAGTTTAGTGTGATTTTTAGGTTCTTAGTAGACGTTAGTAGAATTCTTATATTAGTGGAATTAGGTAGACTTTTTGGGTATAGGGTAGACGTTGGTAGAAATTTTAGACTAGTAGATTCTAGTAAATTTTTTAGATTTTGGTTTAGGGTCTAAGCAGCAAGTTATAAGGCACTTCTGTTTATAATAGGAGGCAGTAAATAGAAGCTTAAGGTTGTTCTAATTAATAGTTACCTTATATAGCTTTATCTAGGGTTGTTTAAGGATTACTAGGTAACCTAGGGTAGTTATAAAGAGCTTAATTAATTCTTTATAGTTTAGGTATTGGAGTTTTAGGGCTGCTATATAAGTAATACAGCCTAAGATAGTACGTTTGCCATTAAATCTAAATACATTAATATGCCGGTTAAGGGGTGTTAGGGTGAACCTATTATCTTATATAAAGATCTTATTAATAAATCCTATGCTGCTAGCTCCTGTATTAATTAGGACTTAAGTATTAGCCTATTAACCTTTCTGCCAAAAATAGCAGTTAATAGTTATGCTATAATCCTAAGAGTTAGGGTTTGCTGTTACGGACGCTTTAAGTACAATATTATAACTACTTGGAGAAGAGTTGGCGGAAGCTAGTTGGTTAATATAGGCACGGTCTAGGATAGATCTGGTGGAACTATATAACAAGGAATAGTAACCAAGGTCACATGGTGTTAAATGTATTAACTATGTTAAACGGAAGGGACGTTACGTTTAATATAGACAACACACACCTTACATACAAGAGAGGGTTTCTTAGGTGTATAGTTATATATTTAAAGGACCTCAGTCCCTACCATAGATAGTTCTCTCCTTGTAGTAAATCTTAGAATACAATTAGAGTTAATCTATTAGGCAACCACTCTACTAGTTATTATTACGTTGTTGTTTTTGTCGTACCTATATACCTAGCCCAATAACAGAACCTACTATAGTCTAAGCTATAAGGTTCCGTTACACATTTACTACTAAGGTTATAGTATTGGAACAAACTTAAACAATATGCCACCAAAAGCAGCACTAGTCACAACAGCGTTAACGGGAGCCACAACCTTAGGGCTAGGTGATACCAGTATAGATAATAGGGATTCTTAAGTGGTTACGCAAGGTTAGTTATAGGAAATAGTTAATCACTTATAAGATAATAATAGGATACTTAAAGAACGCATTAATGGAATTGGAGCAGCAAAGATTAAGTTACCTTTAATTAAACGATTCTTAGGAGAAAAGTCGAAGCTTAAGGGATTTCTTACATAGATGCACTTTAAGGTAGTACAGGAAGGAGCGAAGTTAGCAATATCGTTAGACTAAGTAGCCTATATAGGATTATTCCTAACAGAGAGGGCACTTAAGTGGTTTAAGCCGTATCTTACGGAAATATAGGCCAATGGCATGATAACTACTAACCAGGATATACGGTATATATTTACCAGTTGGAACGGGTTCGCAGAGCGACTAATATAGATGTTTAGAGACCCAGAGGCCATAACCACAGCGGAACAAAAGCTTTAGAACTTAGTACAACACACTTTAGCAATTAAGTATATAACACAGTTTTAAACACTAGCTATATAGGTTGAGTGGAATAATAGGGCGCTTATGGCACAGTATAAATAGGGACTTAAGGCTAAAGTCTAGGACGTAATTATCCTAATGGAAGATGTGGATACTCTAAGAGAGTTAATAGATCAGTTAATAAAAATCAATAACAGAATTTACTAAAGGGAATAAGCTAAGAGAGGGCAAGACAGAGTTCCACAGTTATATAAGGCGCAGAGTACGCAACAACAGACATAGAGTTAAAAACTATGGAATGGCGCAGAGCCAATGGACCTAAGTAGTACTAAAGAAACCTAAAGATGGGAAAAGAAACTATAAAAACCTAGAGGTTAAGGATTAAGTAATTAAAGGACCTAGAAGCAGAGGCTAAACCAGGGATCTTAGCAGCAGAAGATGTTTAGGCGGACTCCATAGCAAGAAAGATGGTTTAAAGATAAAGCTTATATAAATTACAGAAAACAGGGTCATTTCGCCAGAGACTATAGAGGTGGTTAGAGTAACTACGCGGTAAAGGGAACCAGACTAGCAGACAGCACATATGTATAGAGGGACGATAGTACACTATAAGGAACAAAAGAATATTCAATTAATAGTTTTACGTATTGTTACAACAACGCATGCCAAATTTATAAGGACGCTAAGTACGGCGCAAGCTATTAGCTATAAGAGCTAGAGTTAAAAGGACTCTAAGGAACTAGAGAGTTAGATAAAAAATAAGATTAACTTTATAAGCTAGATTAAGATATCACAGTAATATATAGATAAAGATTAGTAGTAATGATAATAGAGTTAGAGTACTTATTAATTAATAGTAACAAGGACAAAAAGGAGGTTAACTAGGAGCACTTAAACCTTAATAATGTAACAGAAGTAGAGACTAAGACCGTCACTAAACAAGGTTCAGTAACGGATGTTATAACACTGTTAGATACAATTTCCATCGCTTTATAAGATAATAGAAGTAATGTTTAGAAGAAACTAAGCAAGTAGATAACTGCTAGTGCTAGCTTATTACTTAATAAAGGCAAAAGGCCATAGGCTTAAGATTCTTAAGAAGAGATAAAAGAAGCTTAAGATTTTTAAAGTGAGATAAGACACACCTAAAGACCCACAACGGATAAAAACTGATGGGAAAGGGCAGTAACTCAGTTTAATAATAAACAAATAAGTATAGGACGCAAGTTTAAGAACTACAAGTTCGGAGAATAAATAAAAATGTTAGTAATTCTAAGTGAACGCAGTGTTTAGCCTAAAGATTAAACAGTTAATACCAGGATTAAAAGGCAAGACGACTATAAAGATCTAGCTGCAAGATACAGAAAACAAGAAACTATAGATAAGTTTAGGACAAGAATTATTACATAGTAAGAGCAAAAGCTAGATAAGAGATTAGCTACGCCAGGTTGTATAAAAAACAGAGCACCTATACGAAGAATTACTAATAGGCCGAGTGCAGGAATACTAAGGGCAAAATAGTTAGACGAATTGGAACAAGAAGAGGATCTAGATATTCTAACTAGGTTTAAAGAAAGATATACTAAAGGATGTCACAATATAGTAATAACAAGGTACTTTCTAATGGATAGACTATACACACTAAACCAGTTATATGGAAAGTGGTATAGGCAATAATACAATAATAAATGGGAAGATTTTTATATATAGCTAGACGAAAAAGTTGTCTAAAACTAACCCATTACGGAGAAATACATAAGTCACATTAAAGGAGCATTAATTATGATATTAAGGAACCTAAAAAAGGGATCTAGGGATTGGAGAAGTGAGCAATAAATCTTAGTACCCGTAGTAGAGATACTAGTGGTCAGACCAACTAGGTATAGGTTTAAACTTAAGGATGAAAATAAACTAAGAGTTAACCTAAACTATATAGCGTATTATACACTATCGTGGATAGCTTGTGTGGATAATATGTGTAATATATATAGAGCACCTAAAGACAAGAACCGGAAGTACTTAGTAAAAATATATTAGGCACTAGAGGAAAAGCGGTTTAGGAACGCCAAGTATATACATAGTTAGCACTTAGTAGAAGTATAAGGTTAAGGGGACTTAACACTTTAACTAGAAAGATTCCTTACGGAAGAATGCCTAAATGGATAATAGTGGTAGGAGTGCCTAGAGAATACTTGTCTATAGTATATAGAGGAAAAGAAACAAACTAAGTATTAGCTAAAGTTGGACTAAGTATAGGCAGGATTAAGCAGCTAATAGTTGGGAAAAGGGGAGGCGTATAGAACTAGGGGGAACTAGTATTAGAGCCTTAAACCCTTAAAGGAATTTAAGGATAATACCTAAATTTAAAAGCTAAATAGCAAGATTAGCAGTTTAAAGCGTTAGTAGATAGTAGAGTAATTAGGAACTACATATTACCAAAGGTAGTAGAAAGGATAGGGTTACTATATAGATAAAAGGAATACCTATATCCACTTATAACAATTTTAGGAGATTAGATAGCCTATAGGGAAGGCGTTATTAATCTTAAAATAGGACCTATTCAGATAACTATTAAAGGGAGACCAGTTAGAATGTCTTTTAATATCCTACCATTAGGATAGGATAAGGTAATACTAGGAATACCTTAGTTATAGAAGTACAATCTAAAGATTAATTAGGTTATAGGTTAAGTCGATATTAAGGATATATAACGGCATAAAGTGCGACAGTAAATCAAGTTGGTATAGTACCAAGTTAGAGCGATATATAAAGAGACTAAGCGAGGCTTAAGTTATATACTAAAGAGATACCACAAGTATGGTAAAAAGTTATAGTTACTAGAAAGTGAAAAGCTGTTAGAGCATATAGCTTAGGACTATAAGATAGAATTAAAAAAGGGAATAAGTCTAAAGTTCTTTCTAATCTATAAGCTTACTAAAATAGAGTTAGTAGCGCTTAAGGAGTTTATCTAGGAGAACTTATAAAAGGGATATATTAGACCATTATAGTTATTAGTAGGATATCTAGTGTTGTTTATCCTAAAGAAAAACAGAAAACTTAGGATGTGTATAGACTATAGACAGTTAAACAGCATTACTAGGAAGGATAGGTATCCTTTACCCTTAATTAGCGAAATCCAAGACAGGATAGGCAACGCAAAGATCTTTACAAAAATAGATCTAAGGTAGGCGTACCACTAGATTAGAATTAAGGAAGGCGACAAATAGAAGGCAGCCTTTAGGTTAAAGGAAGGACTATATAAGCCATTAGTTATACAATTTAGGCTTATAAACGCACTAGTAATGTTCCAGAAGCGAATTAATAGTGTATTAGGAGAACACCTAGATAAATTTGTTATAGTATACCTTAATAATATTATCATCTACTTAGAAAATAGGGAAGAATATAGAGAACACGTTAAATAGGTCTTAAAGAGACTATAGGAAGAACAGATACTAGTAGTAATTAAAAAATATGAGTTCTTTACTAGGAAGACTGATTTTGTTAGATTTATTATTAAACTAGGCCAATTTAGCATAGATTTAAAGAAGATTGAGGCTATAGTAAATTGGCAAGAACTAGAGAATATTATATAGTTAAGATTGTTCCTAGGGTTTTGTAATTATTGTAGAAGGTTTATAGCATAATAGTTATAGAACATTAAGCCATTTATACGGCTAACGAAGAAAGAAGAACTATAGGTATAGGGAAAGAAGTAATAAGAACTATTTAAAGAAATTAAAGAGTTATTTACCTAGGAGCCAGTTCTTAAAGTCTATTAACCAGGTCTAGAGACGGTTATAGAAACAGATGTATTAGACTTTACACTAGGGGCGTGCTTTCTATAGAAATATTAAAATAGATGGCACCCAGTGGCATACTATAGTTGGAAGATGACACTACCAGAGTTAAACTATAACATCTACAATAAGGAGTTGTTAGGTATAGTTGCAGCACTTAAAAAATAAAGAGCATTCTTACAAGGCATAGAGAAACTATTTGTAGTTAAAACGGACTATAAGAACCTTATAGGATTCCTAATAATAAAGGAACTTAACTAAAGATAGGTTAGATGGGCGGAAATGCTTATAGAATACTATTTTGAAATTTAGTATACCAAGGGTACAGATAATGCACAAGCAGATGCTCTAAGTAGAAAGGCTAAACTATAAAGTAATAAAAAGCTATTAGGGGCTTTATTACAAAAGGATTAAGACGGATTAATTAGGTATAATTATCTAAAGATTACAGCAACTAAAGAAAGTTAGATCTATAAATTACCAGAGAGTAAGTAGATATAGAAGATCTAAGATATATAGGTAAAGAATCTAGACTTAGAGTAATATAAAAATAGAGAAGCAATATATGTGCCTAAGTCTATTACAGAAGAATTTGTTAAGGAATTTTATAAGGGAATAATATAAGGACATAGTAGAGCTATAGGCTTAGTGTTAAGACTTTAAAAGGAGTATATTATTTAAGAAATCTAGGGACTAGCAAGATAAGTTATAAAGGAATATCTAGATTGCTAAAGAAATAAACCAACGAGGTATAAGCCGTATAGAAGGCTATAACCTATTAAGACACCAGGAAGACTATAGAAGGTTATATTATAGGACCTTATTATTAAGTTACTAAAGTTAAGAGATTCTATTACAGGACAAGATTATAACGCGATTTTAGTAATAGTAGATAAGCTAATAAAGTAGGGATACTTTATAGTATGCACTAAAGAGATATTAGTAGAGGATATCGCTAGAATCTATATAAAAGAAGTGTTTATAAGACACAGAGTACTAAATAAGATTATATTAGATAGAGATCTAAGGTTTATAGCAGCATTTTAAAAAGTATTTCTAGCAGAATAAGGGGTTTGCGCAGTAATATCTATAGCGTATTATCCGCAGACGGACGGACAAACGGAAAGACTAAACTAGACACTAGAGCAGTATCTAAGGCATTATATTAATTACGCATAAAATAATTGGGTATTGTTATTACTAGTTACATAGTTTGCATATAATATAACACCATAAGAAGGAATGGGGACATTACTATTTAAGGCGAATTACGGGTACGAGCTAAGAATATTATTATCGCCATATTAAGCAAAAAGGACGAGTAGCACAGCTAAGCAAAGAATAAAGACGTTAATAAATCTTTATGCAGACCTTAAAGAAACAGCTAAACTAGTATAAGAACGAATAAAAAGGTACTATAATGCTAAGAGATCTAAGGGACTAGATCTTAAAGAGGGGGATAAAGTGTGGCTACTATATAAAAATTTCAAGAGTTAACGACTAAGTAAGAAGTTAGACTATGTTAGGCTAGGACCTTTTAAAGTTAAGTAAAGAATTTTATTAGTTATATATAAGTTGAACCTACTAGCCAAAATGAAAATCTACCCTATACAGTATATCGCAATGCTAGAGCTAGTATACGGGAATATTAAGCTACTAGTCTACAAAGCAGACATATATAGAGGACAAGAGGAAGATAAATGGCAAGTTTCGAAGATTATTAATTATAAGGAGGTAGATAACGAAATATAGTATAAAGTAAAGTGGATAGGCTATAGTGAGACTACCTAGAAACCACTAAGCAACCTAGGGAATGCTATGGGAAAGGTATAGGAGTATTAGAAGAAAGCAAGTTAGGCAATATTAATAAAGAAGGATTGCCGAAAAATGAGTTACCTAAGGGGGACCTAAGAGGAGCAATTACTAAGCTACTTAGAGTTGTTTCCCTTGTAGGAGGAGAGCCAATCCTTTTATTACCTAGCTTAGATAGACCCTGTTAAACTAGTTTCCACTTCTTAGAACGGACCTTCTTACAGATATATTTAAGGCGTTAAAGACAAGCATAAGCCAAACGTTAAGCTTTAAGGACGTATGCGGACTCTTCTAAGGCACGTTAAACCTTAAGTAGCGCGGAGGCTAGCTTACTATTAAGCTTTATAGTAGTAGATTAAACACAAGACCCTATAACAAGTTACTTAGGGAACTTAAAGACTGTTAAGAGTAATAGGACGCGTATACTTAGCGTTAGAAATAGAGCGAACGTCACAGGATAATTAAACGTTTACTTTAGTGCACTTAAAGTAAGAGGAGGGTTATTAAGATGAAGGACTTGCTAGCGCAACACAAACTAACCCCTCTTTCGCGTACCTTAAGTAGGGAATCGCCATTACTTCACCAAGCAATAGTATGGAGGAGACCGTACGAAGGCAACACTTAACCCAGGAAAGAGAAGAAGAAGCTTTAGGTATAATAAGTAAGGATATTAACTAAATTAATTAAACGGACATTACACCTCTAGTGGATAACTTGGAGATATTAGGAATCTTTAAGGACGAAGATAAAGAGGAGGGAGATAGTGTTACAGACGCTTTAAGTATAATGTTATAACTACTTAGAGAAGAGTTGGCGGAAGCTAGTTGGTTAATATAGGCACGGTCTAGGATAGATCTGGTGGAACTATATAACGAGGAATGGTAACCAAGGTCACATGGTGTTGAATATATTAACTATATTAAACAGAAGGGATGTTACGTTTAATATAGACAACACGCACCTTACGTACAAGAGAGGGTTTCTTAGGCGTACGGTTGTGTATTTAAAGGACCTTAGTCCCTACCGTAGATAGTTCTCTCCTTATAGTGAATCTTAGAATATAATTGGAGTTAATCTATTAGGCAACCACTCCACCAGTTGTTATTACGTTGTTGTTTTTGTCGTACCTATATACCCAGCCCAATAACAGAACCCACTGTAGTCTAAGCTACAAGGTTCCGTTACATTTGCTATATTTAATGTATTTAACAAGATCCTATAATATAGCTATTTTAGAGAGCAACTTAACTCTAGGATATGCCTTTTAATGGCAAGCGGGAAGGGGTTCCTCTAGAATATTAGTTGTAACTTTATCCTTATAAGTAGTGCTTACTAAATACGGGGCTGAAACTAGGTAAAGATTAGGATTAGTAGCTAGAAGATTAGTGCAGTAAACGGCTACTAGCGTTAACTATTTATAGATTTTTTTTAGAAGGGGACGGAGCAGTAGTTAGAGAGGTGGAAGCTACTTCCATATTTAAAGTAGAGGCCTAGCTTAGTGCGTTGTTCCTATTTAGAGGACCCTAGTAGGGCGTATCCTAGGGTCCCAGTGTTAATATCTATAGCGTTAGGGTGCTTAGGCTAAGATAATAACTTAGTAGACATTTATGGGGTTGTTATATTATATTAAGGAGCGGGCTTCGGTGTTAGGCGTAGTATATTATTATACCATTTATTAATAACGTTTACGCAGGCGTTAAGGGCTCCTAGTAGGTCTACACTAATTAGGGAGGTTTTTAGTTTAGGGCTTAGAGATTTAATAAGGCTGTTAATTAGTACGGAGTTATTCCAGCCTGTTTCCTTTATACAGACATAGCAATAATCAATTAGTTAGTTACGGTTATGTTCAATTACATAGTAACATAACCAATCAAATCATAATCGCACTTAGTGATTTTGTTACATAGATACAACAATATAATCACCCGCGGTAAGAATAGGTAATAGTGGTAAGAGAGCCATGGTGTTAAGTAGATCTTACCAATTAGCGCATGCATTGCCAATAATAATCTATATACCCGTGCATAGCTCTAAACCAATTAAAATACATATAATATGCGTCTATGCGGGCCTGTAGAAGGATAGACGTATATAACGCGTCATGGATACCGTATATGGCTCCCTTACCTTTTTATCCACTACTAATCTGCCTTACCTTTACTACCCACGCTTTAAGCTATGCCTCCCTTAGCTAACTCCTCTATACCGCCTGCTACCCAAAAGAGAGCCTATAAAGAGGTACAGCGTTACCGCGGTATAATTGAGCAAGCGATTAAGGCTGCGCGAAAGCTATGGTAAAAGGAATATAAGTTTAAGCTAATTAATGGTAAGCTAACTAGGTAAGTAAATCCAGATCTAATTAAGAATATATATAAGAGGTGGTAATATATAAGGGAGCTCAAGAGCCTATCTGACGACAATAAATTTAAACGATTTATTACTGTACGATCTGCCTCTAATATTTATAACGCTGCCTAACTTATCTTCTTATAGGCAAATCCTCTATAATTAATTACCCGCTCCTCCCTTAGTGGCTTAAGCCTCTTAGCAAAAGCTCTACCTAAGGCTCTCTCGAATGGCCATTGATATCCTCTCTATACTAGCAATGTCGGCTGAAGCAGAACGAGTCTTTTTATGTGCACGGCGAACGATATTATGGTCGCGATATAGGCTTGGAGCGACGGTAGTCGAACAGACGGAGTGCTTGAAAAGCTGGGTACGCGAAGTCGTCGAATCTGGTAGTTCCGTGTCGGCAGAGGTGGTAGCTGAGGTGTTAAATATTAAGGGAGGAGTTGTATCAACCTATAAAATACGTCCTACTTGGCTTCGCCAGAAGGACCAGTCTTTTAAGCCAATTGGGCGTTCGACAAGTTGGTAATACGGGCAGCAATAATATAGGCAATAGCCAGGTGTTAGATAAGGATAATTGGCACGATTAAGAGCCTTCCTAAACACCAAGAGGCTATTACCAATTTGGGGTAAATGTAGGAAGATCTAGGTGAGTCCTACAGAGCTGTCTATACCAAAAATTAGATCCTGACCCCAAATATAGGTAATCAATAAAACTACGCAATCAAATCGCAATCGCCTCTCGTGATTATGTAGTAATCGCAATCAAACGGCTGATTATGATTATATAGTTATTGCCATGTCTGCCTTTATATAACAATTAAATTTGGAGAAGTATACTAGGAACCTTTTTTTCTCTCAAGTTATGTGGTTTATCTTTCTTTAAGCGGTAGCTTGGCGGTTTAGGTTACCGTATATAGCTTTAAGAAGTGTAACTAGGCTTTATACTAAGTTTGGCTAGAGAGGTTTAATAAGGTTAGCTGCGTCTCCTCCTAGTTAACTTAGGGCGTAGTAAAGTCAGTTAGCTTTAGTTAGGTAACGGTTAGTATTACTAGTTAGCTTATTCTTAAGCCAGCTTAAAAATAACTAAAGCTCTTATTATTTGCTAGTAAATACTAAAGGGTCTAGTAGTTTTTTAGATTGTTATAACGCGGTAGTCAGTTCTACTAGTGGGACAACTATTGCTAGTTTAGGGCTTATGTTCCGCGTATTAGCTTCTAGTAATAGCAATTAGTCTTAAGGGCTTAATGTAGGCGTCTTAAGGGTACGGATTTCTTCTTAGAGGGCCTCAATTATTTTCTAGTGCCGTACTTCTTATTCGGCTTGCTGTTAAGCTATAGCAGCTTGGTTTTGTGCGAGGGCGTCTATAAAAGACTTTTATATATCTGCCAATTTTTCCCAGAGTGCGGACATAATATCAGCGGCCGTTATAGGGGCTTTAAGGTCGTTCTGCATTTTGAACAGGGCGGGGCGGAGTATAGGTTTTTTTTTAAGGTTTTAATATAACGTAGTGTTAGAGTAAGTATAAGTGGTGATAATATATAGCGAAGTAGATATTATTAAGCTATATATATAAACTGCGTGATAAAGTTAAGATATTGCGTAAGGAGAGAAGGTAAGGAAATGGGAAGAAAGGGTATATATTGTTAATTTGGTTGCTTAGTCAATATATACACAGAGCAGAATAGGATTCGAGGAGCGGTGCTGGCAGAACTTGGCAAAATTTGGTGGACTTTGGCAGAATATGGCAGAATGCGGCAGATTTCCGTCAGATTGCCGTTAGATTGCCGTAGATTGCCGGCAAATTGCCATCGGGTTGCCGTCTCGCGGTCAGTCTCTTCTTGCTGCGTCGGTGGAAACAGGTGGACGTGTGTAAGGTGTCACGGAGGTGTCCCGTGACAAGAAGAAGGCAATGTAGCAGTAAACAATCCACTAAATTAGAAGCTGTTTAAAGCTCTTAAAGTTACAATTAAGTTTAAGCGATTGCTATTCTAGATACTCCTTAATTATCAGCTAATTTAACTTAAAAGGCCTCTCTTTAAGCTCGCCAGTAAATCTATCTATATTATAGTTATCTTATAGATAATCTAAAGCTATACACCTTCCTTTTAATATACATATTAGCTCTTATCTTTAGCTCTATTTCTTATAAAGCTAGTAGTAAAAGAGGGTGGTAGATCTAATAGATCCTTTTAAGACAATATTCTTACCCCACTTTTATATTAGTAAGGTTTTTTACTTAGTAGCCTTTAGCTTCTTTATTAAAGCTTTATATTAAATATATTGCTTACCATAGAGCTTAAACTTATTAAAATCTTTTAAATCGTCAGCCTTTAGATTAATAAATTTTAGGACAAGGATAATATTATTAGTAGGCGCACCTAATTACAAAGGAAACACCTACTATATCGCGATTAAAGACATTAAAAAGTTAATGTAGATAAAGGCAAGCAGTAACAGTGGCAGGAGTCTGAAGCTCGGCCAGTGTTGCCGAAAGCTCTGGGAGTGCTCGCCAAGGCACTAAAACCTCGGCTAGTGTTGATATTCTGACACCGACCCAGCTTCACTTGGTACACAATTTAAACTTTTATTAAATCATGTCTAGAGGCAATAACACAATTATATTTTGATTATAATGTTAATACAGCTATTTCGAACCTTCAATCAAATACTTCCTACCATTTATTACAATTTTGAAAGATATTAGTGATAAAATGGACAATGTAAGTTTTGGGAGGTTATATTAAGGTTATATTAAGGTTTTATTAAGGATCTAATATAGCTATAGACCCTAAAGAACCAGCAGTCTAGAGAGGTATTTATTAATATTCTATTTATATTATTATCTTAATTTAGCCTAACTATATTAGTTGCCGCCAAATCCCTTTTAGCCCCTAGAGAACAACTGCGATAACTCTTATATAAGTACCACAGGTATATATCTAGGTTATATCTATAATCTAATATGGAATAGACACCACTTAATAGTCTAAACACCTAATTTTATAATGAGGTAAAGTGACTTCTAGTAGTTATAAGAAGGATCTAATTAGGATATAAACTAAGAATTTTCTTTAAAATAGGCAGGTGAATGCTTTTAGTGGGATGGAGGTCGCATAAGATATAAGTTATATTTTAGATAAAACCATGTTATATTTATAATCTAACCTTAATAGATTATCGACGAAGTTCTTAGTAGCCCTAGCAGCTCTATCCAAGATCCAGACGCCACTATAATGGCTATACATGGCACTCTGGCGAATAGGGCAGTAGCTTCTAGGCCATATTCTAATCCAGACTTGGATGGTAGTAAGGGCGAGGGTTCTGGCACTTATAATACTGCTCCTCGGCCAAATATTATAAAGGGGCGCATTTCTGGTGCCCCCGGCTAATATACCAAGGCATAGTACCTTAGACTCGATAAGCGCCCAGGGTAGGTTCCGTTCTTTTATATTAAGGTAATATCTAGCATGTATCTAGCTTATATCTAAGATATAACCTAAATATAGCCCTATGGCGAATATTTCCTCGTCTATATTCTGCCAGAGGAGATTTTCTGTAGATGGGATTATGCTATTGGGAAGACTGTAAGTTATAAGTGCTATATATCTTTATTATATCCTAGATCTAACTATAGTAGGATCTAAATACTAAGCACACTATTTACGCTCAGGAAAAAAAATTTATAAATAGTTATAGAGGATTAATTAAGCATATTAAGTCGCATTTTCTAGTAAGATCCCAGATATATCCATATTATATCTACGTTATAACCTTTTTCTAACCTTAAAATAAAGAAAGGTGCAGGCTATATAATTAGAAGTATAAAGCCCGGAGGTTAAAAAGAGCTGGAATTGGATAATTTGGATAGTATAGTTGTCTATATATCTATATTATATCCTAGATCTAACTTATTTTAGCGGCTTAGAAGACACTTTATAGAGCTAT
>Ga0307507_10005360_pt1 | contig 21181 bp, 26 predicted proteins | sample 7_EM_MG_FD_207223 | JGI IMG/M metagenome (GOLD analysis project Ga0307507, IMG submission 207223) | Populus trichocarpa ectomycorrhiza microbial communities from riparian zone in the Pacific Northwest, United States - 7_EM | ecosystem: Host-associated > Plants > Roots > Unclassified | place... | reverse complement strand
CAACGGCACGAGGATCCCCAACAAGGTGACCCGTGATCTCGTGACGCGCTTCACCGTGTCTCCCAAGCTGGCCCATGCCGGTGATCCGGAGTCGGAACGCATCGTGCCGGAGGCGATCGGCGCTCACCGGCTGCTCTGCTCCGAGTTCAAGTTCGTGTGCCGGAACGCGGACGACGTGGCCGAGGTGCAGCGCTGGGTCAAGATCCTGAACCTGGATCCCCAGCTGGTCTGGATCATGCCCGAGGGCGTGACGTCCCAGGCTCTGTGCGATCATCTGGCTGTGATCACGGATCCGTCCATCGCGGCCGGGTTCAATGTCACGACCCGGCTCCACATCCATGTGTGGGGCGACCAGAGAGGGCACTGATCATGAGCGTTGGCGAAGAGCTGGTCCGCCAGGGGTTCGAGCAGCTCTTCCGTGAGCGCGGTCTCGACCCGGACGGCGAGGCACTGGCCGGAACCCCGGACCGATGGCTGCGGGCGTTCGAGGAGTTCACCACGGGCTACGACGAGGATCCGGAAAAGATCCTCGGACGGACGTTCGAGGTCGACCACTCCGGCTACCCGATCAGCGTGACCAACGTCGTGTTCACCTCCGTGTGTGAACATCACCTGCTCCCGTTCTCCGGGCTGGCCATGATCTCGTACATGCCGGGCGCCGACGGCCGGGTGGTCGGCCTGTCCAAGCTGCCGCGCCTGCTCGACGTCTACGCCCGCAGGCTCCAGACTCAGGAGCAGATCACCAAACAGGTGACCACGGCGCTGGAGCTGTACCTGAAACCGAAGGGTTCGGCGTGTGTGATCGGCAGCGAACACGGGTGCCTGGCCAACCGTGGCGCGAGGAAGCCGGGCGCGGTCATGGTCACTGGATCATTCACCGGTGTGTACGAGGATCCGGCCACCCGGCGGGATCTGCTGAGCATGCTCGGCGGACCAGCCGCGTACCGGTGACCAACCAGAAGTCTTGAAAGGATCAGAGACATGCCCAGCGACGAGATTGCGCGGCTCGACCGGATCAAGCAGGCTGCGCATCTCAAGGTCGTCGTTGGCCTGACCTGGGACGAAGTCGCCAAGGCAACGGGGTTCAACTCCCCGGGTGCCTGCCAGTCGGCAGTGGATCACCACATAAAGAAGCTGGCCCGGCAGACGAGCAAAGAGCTTGAGGGCATGGTGGCGCAGTCAGACATGCGGTATGACGCCATGCGCAAGCGTGTCCATGCCATCCTCGTGGCTGATCATCCATTGGTACAACAGGGAACGATCGTCAGGGATGCCAATGGGGTGCCGCTCAAGGATGCCGGGCCGGTGCTGGCCGCGATCCAGTCGCTGCTGAGGATCGAGTCCCAGTGGACTGATCTTCACGGGATCAATGCCAGTAAGAAGCTGGAGATCGCCCTCACCGCGCGCTCCGATGTGGAGTCCAACCTCGTGGCCGAGGCGGTGCTCGCGGCCATCGAAGCTCTCGGCCTCGAACCGGCTCAGCGTATGCTCGCTCTGGAGACGGCGGCTGCCCGGCTCGAAGTGGTGGACGCGGAGGTCGTGGACGAACCGTGAGGGTGTCCCCCTGCTCCTCTCCCGCGAGCTGAGGACCCGGTGCAACCATCCCCGCGCATCCGGTGTCCTAGGCTGCGAGAGAGCCGCACAGCGGTTTGGATCAAGGAGAGCGAATGATCAAGCAACTCGCAGTGTCCGGCGCGATCGCTGCGGCCGTGATCCTTCCCGTGTCGGCCGCGCACGCCACCGGCTACGGCCCGGACGCCAACTGCTCCGACTTCAGTACTCCCGTGAAGATCGTCGGAGGGTACGACCCCGCGCACCTCGACAGTGATCACGACGGCATCGGCTGCGAGGACAACGCGGGTGATCCCATGGCGTACGACCTGTACGCGAACCTCAAGGGCGACGAGGAGACCGCGACACCGAGTGCCACTGCTCCGGCACCCAGTGAAACACCCACGCTGGCGCATACCGGAGCCGGTGATCTGATCATCAGGCACCCGCTGCGCTCCATCGGTGTCGGCGTGGTGCTCGTCGGCGCGGGCGCGGGCCTCGTCCTCGTCGCGCGGCGCCGCGAGAACTGATCCACCAAAACACTGAGCACCCTGGGGACCGCCGGGGTGCTCAGTGCTGTACTGATCAAGTCGCAGATACCAACTGCTGTCACCCTCGACGGCCGATCATTGCCAGACGCGCCGTCAGGATCCTGGCCAAGATCCCTCAGTTCACCAGCAGGGGGCGGGAAGATACCTAGTAACCCAGCGTGCGCACGCCGTGCCCCTTTGCCCGCCGCGTCTCGGGGTGCCTTCCCTACTCACGACGTATGCTGCTCACTGTATCCGACCGACCGAAGGATAGGCATGCGAATTCCCGCTGAGCTGGTCATCGTCGAGGACAAGATCCTTCCCCAGCAGTGTGCGCTGTACAAGAGCCACGTGTGCGCGATCGTCAACGCTCACCACATCTGCCCGAAGTCATGGTTCGAGAGGGCCGGAATCCTGGTCACCACCCCCATGATCACTCTGTGTCCCAACTGCCACATGAACGCCCATGCGGCGATAGACGCGAGGATCAAGAGGCAGAATGCTGACCATCTTCCGCCGCGCTGCCTGGTGCTGGCCGAGCAGGCTTTCGAGATCGCCAGGGCGCACGGCCTGACCCCGGGACTGACGTTGTGAGTTACCCGCAGCCTGACGAGGTGCGTCCGGACTGGTCGTTCAGTCCGGAGCACGACGTCCGCTGCCCCCGGTGCAGGAAACCCCTCAACGGCCTGTACTGGGTTTTTGACCAGAAGGACAAGCTCACCGGGATGATGCTCGATCCCTGCGGCCACTGCCTGTTCACCGATCAGTGGGAGCTGTCGTTCTCCGGCCGTGACCGGAAGTTCGGAACGGTCATCCGTACCCCCAAGTTCGTCAGGAAGGCGACCTGATCATGGTGAATCTCGGTCCGACCGAGCCGTACCAGCCCAAGCACGGAGACATCGGGATCACCACCATCAGCGGGTGGGGAGGCAAGGGGATCCAGGCGGCGCAGCGGCTCATGGGGTGCCCGTGGGATGCCAAGCAGCACGCCTTCGTGATCACCGCACTGGAGCCCGGGACGGATGACGTCGGCTGGATCGTGGAGGCCATGCCCGACGGCGCGCGCCACGTGCGCAACTGGCACACGGGCGCCTCGACGCTCTACCTTCGGTGCCCCGACCAGTTCCGGGACGCGGTGGCGGCTGCGGCACTGGAGCTGGTGCACACGCCCTACTCCTGGCTCGACTACCAGATGATCGCGTTTCACCACCTGCACATCCCCGCGCCTCACCTGAAGAGCTACATCATGTCGACCAAACACATGATCTGTTCCCAGCTGGCCGACGAGGCGGCGCTGCGGGGTGGCTGGCATCTGTTCGACGACGGCCGGTGGCCGGGCTACGTTCCTCCGTGTGATCTTTACCGGCTCTACCGGCAGGAGTACTGATCGTGAGTGAGCAACTCCCCAGCTTTCGGGAGGTGTTGGGTGTGATGAAGTCGACTGTTCCGCACCAGATCTTCGAGATCACTGCGGACGGCGGTCTGACATGCCACGGCTACAGCGTGGACGAGGTGATCATGCTGCTGGAGAGCTACCGAGAGCACATGAAGCAGTTCACGGAAATAATGCTCGGACTCCAGAGCGGACAGGATGCCGCGCACTGGAACCCGGTCGGGCCCGAGGACGTGTGACATGGCTGGTCTGATCATCTCCGGAGTGTGCTTGGCGTACCTCGTGCTGGGCTTCGTCTTCGCCCGCAAGGCGTACCGGCACGAGTACAACCTGATCTACGGATCCCCTGCTCCGATGATCTACGGAGGCAAGCACGGTCATGCCAAGGCTCACGAGGTGGCGCTCCGCGAGGCGTTCCCGTGGGTCCCCTTCTGGCTGATCTTCTGCTCCTGGGAATTGATCTACTGGCTGATCGCTCACGGCACTGAGCTGTCCTGGGTCGAGACGGCCAACGAGATCACTCAGATGCAGACCGATGTCAACCGGCTGGCGGCCGAGCAGGACCCGCTCAAGGATCTCGATCACACCGTGGGCGAGGTCACCGTGACGCACAAGCAGACCGACCCATGGCTGTGGGAGAACCCTGAGATCATCTACACCAAGCACCCAGAGAAGATCATCACTGTGCCTAAGGGTGACTGTATCTGGACCGGAGCCCGGTGGGTCGAGGACACTCCCGAGAACGAGAAGATCTACGGACGGGTCGGACAGGGCCGGGCTCTTGATCCTCTGCCTCACTCTTCCGTTCTCGCACCGACGGGTGATTGCATCTGTCCGAAGTGCCGACCCGAGCTGTACATGTGGAGGCAAGCATGACCAACTACGTTGATCTTGACGACCTCAAGAGCCGTGTCTACTTCGAGACGGCCACGGTGGACGACCGGTACACCTGGGAAGAGATCACCCCGGATCCGGCCATCGCCCAGACGACCTACGACCAGTGGACCGACGGCTTCCGCCGGTTCCGGCTGACCGGCTGTGCGCACCGCGCGGTGGACCGGGACGGGGAGCTGTGCACCCACTGCGGCCATGCGTTCCCGTACTCCCCGCATACGGTGTGGGAGACGGAGGGGACAAAGAAGGCTGCGGCAAAGAAGACGGCCGCGAAGCGCGCGCCGAGGAAGCCGAGAGGTACGAAGTGACCAAGGTTCTGCTCACCGGCGCGTCCGGGTTCGTCGGCAGCCATGTGCTCCGCCACCTGCTCACGCACACCGACTGGGACATCGTGGCGCCGGTGAGCTTCCGGCACAAAGGACTGCCGGAGCGCGTGGAGCAGTCGATCTGCACGAACCCCGAGTGGGCCCGGCGGGTGTCGGTGATCCACTGGGACATGACCACCGAGCCGGGATTCACCGTGATGCACGCGCTGCACGGCACTGACGTGATCATGAATATTGCCAGTGAGTCCCACGTGGACCGCTCGATCAAACAGCCGTCCGAGTTCGTCATGAACAACACGGCGCTGATCCTCAACCTCGTCGAGGTGGCCAAGATCATCAGGCCGAGGCTCATTCTCCAGATGAGTACGGACGAGGTGTTCGGACCGGCTCCCGAGAACTACCGGCACACCGAGTGGGACGTGATCACTCCGTCCAATCCGTACAGTGCCAGCAAGGCCATGCAGGAGGCGTACCTGATCAGTGCGTGGCGCACCTACGGGCTCCCGGTCGTGATCACAAACACCATGAACATCATCGGTGAGATGCAGGATCCCGAGAAGTTCGTTCCCATGATCATCAGGAACATCCTCGAAGACCGGAAGATCACCGCTCACGTCGGTCCGAACGGTAAGCCCGGCAGCCGGTTCTACCTCCACGCGCGCAACCTCGCCGATGCGTGGCTGTCGCTCGCCAGCTACTTCCTGATGGTCAATCCCCCCGCTTCGTACGCCGACGGCTCCTCGCGGCCGGACCGGTTCAACATCGTCGGGGAGCGCGAGGTCGACAACATCGAGATGATCCACATGATCGGTGATTTCATGGGGCGGCCGGACGTCGGGACGCTGATCGAGCACGCCGACTTCCACGGCTCCCGCCCCGGTCATGATCTCCGCTACGCCCTGGACGGAACCAAGATCACAGATTGGGGTTGGTACCCGCCGGTCGCCCTGGACACCTCACTGAAGCGCACCGTGGAGTGGACCCTCCAGCATCCCGAGTGGCTCACTCTGTAACCGGATCAGGACAATCCCTTTACATGCCCTAGACTCCTGTGCGGCTGGGGGCAGCTATCGGGAGAGGATCTTTCCCCATGGGCATCCACCGAAGGGCGAAGCAGCACAAAGCCGTTGCAGCTGTCAGCACCGTCGGCTTTGCCGGGACACTCGCACTTGCAGCGGCCACGCCTGGCAACGCGGCGTCGGTCAGCACCTGGGACAGGGTCGCTGCCTGCGAGTCCTCCGGGAACTGGCACATCAACACAGGGAACGGCTACTACGGGGGCTTGCAGTTCACCCGCTCGACCTGGATCGCGTACGGCGGAGGCAAGTACGCACCGCGTGCGGATCTTGCTACCAAGGCCGAGCAGATCATCATCGCTGAGAAGGTTCTCAAGGGACAGGGTCCCGGAGCATGGCCTGTCTGCTCTGTGCGGGGCGGTCTCACGCGCGGTGGACCAGCTCCCCGCCTGAGCGCTCCCAGCGTCCCCAGGGCGGCACCACGCACCGTCACGCCCCCGTCCACGAGTTCGGGCACCGGTACCAAGGTGGCTATATCCGCCGGGGCGCGCGCGGTCGTCTACGCGAAATCCATGATCGGCGTTCACTACCTGCTCGGCGGGAACGGACGCGGCGGGATCGACTGCTCCGGCCTGACGAGCCAGGCATGGGCACATGCCGGAGTGAGCATCCCCCGGGTGGCCAACAACCAGTGGCACCACCTGCCGCGCGTCAGTCTGTCCCACCTCCAGCCTGGCGACATCATCGCGTTCGGGTACAGCTCCGGGTACGCCAACCATGTCGGGCTCTACATTGGCCACGGGAAGATCATCGACACATCCTCGCACCGCGCCGGTGGCGGTGTCGGCATGCAGTCTCTCGCCAGCCGGGCAGGTGGCGGATCCTGGCACGCGCTCGGGGCGGTGCGTCCGGCCGGGAAGACGCTGTACAAGAGCGTCCCGAAGTGGGTCAAACCGCATACCGAGAGCGTCACACCCAAGGCTGTTCCCAAGACCGCTCCGAAAATCTCGCCCGAGATTTCACCCCAGGTGCAGCAGGCCGGAGCGATCACTCACACCGTCGTGCCCGGCGACACGCTCTGGCATATAGCTCAGCTGTACGACGTCCAGGGTGGTTGGCCTGCAATCTTCCAGGCGAACATGGACATCATCCATGACGCGCACTGGATCTATCCGGGACAGGTCGTTAAGATCCCAGGAGCACGTAAGGTTTGATCGATCCGATCAAGGAGTACGGATGAGAAGGATCTTCACTGCTCTGGCCATGGTCCTGGTCGTGTTCGCCCTGATCCTGGGAACCTCTGGCATGGCGAGTGCCGGAACCAACGGCCCGACGGTCTGCAACTCGGACCCGCAGACAGCCTGTTCCTGGTTTCACCAGGACGGTGACATCGTGTACGTGAAGGACATGAACTGCGACGGCCACGCGGCCGTGTCCGTGGTGGACATCCCAGGTGCCAACATCCACGAGAACCTGTGGAACACCGACGGCTGCGGAGTCACCGACAGCAAGCAGTACGGGACGTCGGTCCCCGAGGGCACACGGGTGTACTACAAAGCGTGCTTTGGGGTGTGGTCCACCAAGTCGATCACGAACTGTTCCGGAATCGGGAGTGGGGTCGCCTGATCCCGGTTGACGAGACAGATCCGATCATGCAGGCTGGATCCAACGAGCGGGGGCACCTGCTCGGGGCGTGACGGAAGGGCTCTATGCAGAACGGAGCCCGAACGTGCGACCGGCGGAAGACAACGCGGCCGGGGGCTGGCCAACGGTGATCCCCCCACTTCGGACGAGGGTAGCTCCTCGGAATCTGTGCCTTCGCAGGCAAACGGTTGACCCAGGGGGACCAGGCTCAAGGGCTGCACCCTGGTGGAGGTAGAACCCTCCCACCCACACAACCCCCGTACGCAGCGGTCTCGGACCGTGTGCCCGGGGGTTGTTAGTTTGATCACTTGGCGAGTGCAGGAATGATCACTGCGATGATCAGCCAGGCTGCGAGAATCGCGCCAACGATGATCCCGAACATCCTCATGAGAATCACCTCCCGGGTCTCCCGGTCGGATACCCGCTCCTGTGTGATCTAGCCTGTGCTCATGGCGGGCCCCTCGACTGCACTGCTCTCCGCCCGGCGGCTGTACGACATGGCAGCGCTCGTGCGCCGGGTGGCTGAGGGCTGGGCACCGCTCCCGCACCAGATTCCCCCGCCGGGCGACTGGTACGGCTGGCTGCTGCTGGCGGGCCGTGGCGCCGGTAAGACGGACGCGTGTGCGAACTGGATGATCGAGCACGTCAACGGGCCTCCCTGCATGCCCGGACCCATCCCCCACTGGATGGCGATCATCGGTCCCACCCTCGGTGACGCGGTGCGCTCCGGGTACGAGGGACCTTCGGGCATCCGGGCCCATGATCCGCGCGCTATCAAGGTCACCCGTGACGGCGGAACGGTGATCCACTGGCCGAACGGTTCCGAGGCGAAGGTGTTCGGGGCGCACTCGGAAGAGGACACCGACCGTCTGCGGTCCGGCGGTAACACGTGCGCGGTGTGGTGCGAAGAAATGGCTGCCTGGCGCTACCTCGATCAGGCTTACGCACAGATGCGCTTCGGTCTGCGTACCGGTCCGCACCCGCGCTGGGTCGGCTCGACCACCCCCAGGCCGCGAGCACTGATCAAGAAATTCGCCCAGAAGACTCCCCGGAACATGGTCGTCACCCACGCGACCACGCGGGACAATCCCCACCTCACCCCCGACTTCCTTGAAGCTCTGATGGAGTCCTACGCTGGTACCTCCCTGGCGGCGCAGGAGCTAGAGGGCCGGATCATCGATCAGGACGAAAACGCGCTGTGGGTGCGCGAGCAGATCGAGCAGTACCGGATCCTTGCGGACGACGTGCCGGACCTGAGCAAGATCACGGTAGGGGTGGACCCCTCCGGCGGCGCCGGGGAGCAGGGGATCGTGGTCGCGGGCAAGAGCCTCTGGCTCCCGCCCGGCGCGGACGAGCGCCGGGTGAAGCCGCTCATGAACGGCTTCGTCCTCGACGACCGCACCTGTCACCTCAAGCCGGAGGGCTGGGGAAAGCGCGCGGTCCGCGCGGCCGTGGACTGGAACGCCGACGACATCGTGGTCGAGCAGAACTACGGCCGGGACATGGCCATTGCCACGATCCGGGGAGCCTGCGAGCAGCTCGGGGTGACCATTCCTATCCGGGTGGTCAACGCCACCAGGGGCAAGAGGGTCCGCGCGGAGCCGGTGTCGGCGTTGACCGCGAACGGCCGGTGGCACCATGCCGGGGTTTTCGACGATCTTGAGGATCAGCTGTGCACCTGGCATGACGAGCTGGACTGGTCCCCGGACCGGCTCGACGCCATGGTGTGGGATGCCTGGCACCTCAAGCTGGCGCATACTGCTCCTGCCGGGATGGGCTCCATCGGAAGCAATGCGGCACGGAAGAACATCGCTCCGACTCCGCACTGATCCGATGCTATGATCCGTCCGGCTCAAACCCAACGAACGAAGGATCCGGTCATGGGCGTTACCAAGATCTTCAATCGGGAGCAGGCGACGTGGCTAGGCCTGGTGGCCGGAGTCGTCGGCGTGCTCACCGGTTTCGGTGTGCAGGTGGACCCGCATGTACAGGGTTGGATCACCGCAGCGATCGTGTTCGTCTTCGGCGTCTACAACGCCGTCAAGCTCCACGATGGACTCAACGCTCTCGTCTCGCACACCACCGTGGCCCTGTTCTCCCTGCTCGCCGCGTACGGTCTGCACTGGGATGACCACAAGCAGGCTCTGATCCTCGGCTCCCTCGCGCTGGTGACCGGGTTCCTCACCCGTCAGCTCTCGACGAACCCTGTCCCCGCGAACGTCTCTCCGGCCGGAAAGCTCGTGGCATGACCAAGAGAACGGCAGCGGTCCTCGCGGCGATTGTGATTGCCCTGGGGACCGCTCTCGCGGTTGTTCTGCTGTCGGGAGGATCACCTGGAGCAGGACCTGCTCAGTGCAAGGCAGCCATGGCGAAGCAGTTCAGCTACGGCATGAAGCACCCGGAGGCTCCGGCCGGTACTCGTCCGGCTCAGTGCAAGGGCGTTTCCGACAAGGATGTGCAGAGATTCGCTGGGGAGATCATCAGCAAGTACAGCGATGGGGCGTCATGAGCAGACGGCGGGGAAGGTCATGGCGGGAGCAGAAGGCTGCCGACCGGGCACGTGAGCGCAGGGACAGTGGTGATCCGCTCCCGTACATGATCATTCTCAAGCAGGAGCGCGACAAGATCGGGATCATCGCTTCGGTAGACAAAAGCCGTACGGTTGTCAATATCCTCGGGAAGGGCGGCACCCTGTGAGCCGCGAAATCGTCTTGCTGGTCCTGCTGATCCTCGTCGCCTACCGGGCGACGCGACTTGTGGTCCGGGACGCCTTCCCGCCGGTCCTGTGGGCCCGGGACCGGCTCGCCGGTGGCTGGCGTCCGCTGTCCGCCAAGGAAAAAGAGATCTTTCATGAGTTCGCTCCGCAGGATCTTGGTCCCGACTACACAGAGATCAACGGAGTTCTGAACCGATACATCACTCGGGCGAAGTGGTCCCCTCACTGGCTGGCCGAACTGATCACCTGCCCGTGGTGCGCCTCCGCCTACGTCTCCGGCGCCCTGGTCCTGATCACAGACTGCGTGATCGGGATCCAGTGGCCGTGGCTCATGGGTGGCGCGGTGTGGGCCGGAGCCTCTCTGATCGCTTCCAGGCCGACGGCATGAACTGGGGAGCGGCCGTCGCGGGCATCGGCGTGATAGTCCTGGGAGCCGGAATCGTCCGGCTGATCAGAAAGAGGAAGATCAAATGACCGACCAGCCACAGGGCCCGCCCCCGTTCGATCCTGCGCACCCGAGCGTCTCGAATCAGGTTCCGGCGTGGCTGTTCACCGGGCGGCACAAGACGCCGCAGGGTGATCTTCTGATCATGACGATCCGGGTACCGAACTCGACCACGACGGCCGTGATGGACAAGGCGAGCGCTCTTAAGTGGATCAAGCAGATCCAGGATGAAGTGGATCAGATGTCCTCGCTCGCCATCGCTCCTGCCGGTGCTGTCCCTCCGCCCATGAACTCCAACGGTCTCCCGTTCGGGTAACCTGGGCGGTGCCTATCCGGGTCTGAAGCCCCTCGGCGAGCTGATCCCTCCGCCGGGGGGCTCAGTTATGTCCATACAGCGCTGCGGATGGTTATCCGGTCACCATACGTAATAATAAGCGAAGTTACCAATACGTAGGGTAGAAAAAGCGCTGTGCTGCCGTCTAACGAGATCCTTTGACTTCTCAGGTACCCGCGCACCACCCCCTCTGAGATAGGGATAGTGCCTGGTCAGAGCATTATCATCTTCTTTTCACTACCAGCCGGTAGGGAGAGGCTGCATAATTCTCCGGTCCCCGTGTGGGACCATGCGGCCGTGATGATCTCCGCTGAAGATCCGGTGAGCGTCGCGCTGATCCAGTACGGGGCTGTCGGCGCGATAGCGATCATTGCGCTGTTCGCCGTCCGGGTGCTCTTTAACAAGATCAGTGCTGAGCTGGACTATCACCGGACCCGTGCTGACCGGGCCGAGGACGAGCTGAGAAAGCTCAACGATTCGATCCGGACGGAGTACCTCGGTACGCTCGCCAAAGCAACCGAGGCGATAGCCGATGCTCTCGCCACCCGCCGGAGGGGATGATCCCATGCACCGGCCGACCCCCACTGATGTTCTTGTTGCAGAGTCCGAGCGACTGCGTCACGCTCTCCTGCGAGCGGCTCAGGAGCTGAGCGAGTTCGCAGACAAACTGATCAATGAGGCCCGCGAGGGGGACACCGATGGACGAGGGGAAGACTCCGGAGAAGGGCGAACGGCTGGTCCAGTTGATCGACCTAGCTCAGAAACTGATCTCTGAAGTAGATGAGCTGGCCGAGGACAGCGGAGCACAGTTCGTATCTCTGGCGACTCGGGCCAGGACGAACCGGCGGCTTATCACTTTGGTGATCATCGGTGGTCTGCTCGACATCGTGCTGACCATCGCCATGATCTTCGCCATGGCCGGGTTGCAGCACAACACGGACCGTATCGACGCTCTCACTCAGCGGCTCGACGTCGCACAGACGGTCCAGCGGCAGAAAGCTCTGTGTCCGCTGTATCAGATCTTCCTCGACTCCAAGTCCCCCCAGGGACGCGCGGCGGCCCCGGACCCGAAAAAATACGATCATGCTTTCGTAGTGATCAAGCAGGGTTACGACGCCCTCGAATGTGATCAGTACATCACCAGCACTCCGTCCCCCGATCCGTCCAGTCCGTGAGGGTATTCCGGCCGATCACGGTACTCTGTGGCCGATCAAGGCCGGGAGGATCACCATGCCGTGGTATGCACCGTGGCGGACGAAGCCGCAGCCGGATTCCAGCGCGCTGACCGCAGCCGCAACGATCGTTGCGGCTCCGCGCGGCCCGCTGATGAAAACCGACGAGTCGTGGCAGCGCGAGGCGTGGGAGTTCTTCGACCAGCTCGGAGAGTTCAACACCGGAGTGACCTGGCTCTCCCAGATGATGAGCCGGGTCAGGTTCCGTGCCGCCCTGCTGAAGCCGGACCTCGACGAGCCCTCGATCTCCGACGTCAAGCCTGCGGATCTCGCGGCCACTCTCATGCGGGACCTCGCGGGTGGCGTCGGCGGACAGGCGCAGATGATCAGAGGGCTGGTCACCCAGCTGTCCGTGCCGGGTGAGGGATACCTCGTCGGGGAGCAGCTCACGCAGAAGAGCTTCTCGTGGATGGTCCGCTCCAACGAGGAAGTCCGGGCCACCTCCGGTCACTTCGAGGTCGTCGGGGACCGCATCCCCACCGTTCGGTGGGTGCCGCTGCCGGAGAACTCCCTCGTGGTCCGGGTGTGGCGCCCGCACCCGCGCTACTACCACATCGCCGACTCACCGGCGCGCTCCGCGCGGCCGATCATGCGGGAGCTGGAACTCGTCAACCGGCACATCACGGCCGAGTATCTCTCGCGCCTCGCCATGGCCGGACTGCTGATCCTCCCCGAGGAAGCATCCTTCCCGGTGCGCGAGGAGTTCCAGGATGAGCCCGACGCCCTGTCCCTGGAGTTCGTGGAGATCGCGGCTGAGTCGATCAAGGAACCCGGACACGCCTCCGCGATCGTCCCCCTGCTGATCCGCGTTCCGTCCGAGGTCGCCGACAAGATCAAGCACATTGACTTCACGCTCCAGATCGAAGAGAAGATCATCGAGCGCCGGAACTCCGCGATCGAGCGACTGGCGAACAAGCTCGACATCCCGGCTGAGATCATGACCGGACGGGGCGCGGTCAACCACTGGACCGCGTGGAACCTCGACGAGGCGGCGCTCAAGACCCACATCGCTCCCATGGCCGAACTGATCAGCCACTGCCTCACGGTCGGATACCTTCAGCCCCGGCTTGCCGCGTCCGGGGAAACGGACATCGGCAAGTGGGTCGTCTGGTACGACATGAGCGAGCTGGCCATCCGGCCGGACCGCAGCGAGAACGCTGTGCAGGCGTACGACCGTAACGAGATCGACGGTGAGGCGCTGCGCAGGGAGACCGGGTTCGACGAGGACGACGCGCCGGAAGGTGAAGTTCTCAAGATCCAGCTGCTCAAGAACATCCTGCGGAATCAGGCCAACCCCGCCATGGTCGGCGAGGCGTTCGAGGCGCTCACAAAAGCAGGGATCTTCACTGCGCCGGTCGCACCGGCCGCTCCGACCGGCGGACCACCAGGGACCCCCCAGGACGGACAGAATCCCCCGCAGGAGGCACCGGGGACCACGGGTGAACAGACCGGGCCACCGAACGCCGGGAAGACGCCAGACGGGCCCCCATCCAAGAACCCCGCGAAACCTCCGGCCAAAACGGCCGCCCAACTGGAACACGCCCTCAAGCAGGCTCAGGCCATGCACGCGGTGAGGTTCTCCGGGACCAGGGATCCGGTGCTCATGCATCCCCCGCTCTGTGCAGACAACGCGTACGGGTGTCCGTTCACCCATGCGGGCGAGGACGCTCTGATCACCCAGCTGTCCACCGGTTCCTACGAAGCCAAGCTGGACGCGTTCGGCCGGTTGCTCGTCGGCGGTGGCGTTCCCTGGCTCGACATAACGGGCTGGATCACGACGGAGACCAAGATTCTTGGCAGGCGCACACGAGCGATAGCAGGCAACCGTGGCTGACGATCACCTGAACGGATGCATGATCGCCCTCATGCCGACGGCCGAGGATGCGAAGCGTCTCGCGGTCAAGGGTGGAGAAGCAGCGGCTGATCTTCACGTGACCCTGTTCTTTCTCGGTGAGGAAGATCAGTGGGACGAGGATCAGCGGAACGATCTCCGGTACTGCATGACCCTGGTCATGGGGTGGTTGGACTGCGGGCCGGTCGAGTCCAACATCTTCGGGGCTGCGCACTGGAACGGGGGCAGCGACAAGCCCGCATGGGTGTGGTCCGTCGGTGACAAGCCGGGCGCGGACGCTTATCCGCAGGACGGCATGACGTTGTCCATGGCCCGGGACGTGGCGATCTGTGCGCTGGAGGACATGCACCGTCAGCCCGATCTTCCCAAGCAGCACTGCCCGTGGGTGCCGCACATCTGCGCCGAGTACTCCGATGATCTGACTGTGATCAAGGAGCTGGAGAAGCGTCTCGGTCCGGTTACCTTCGACCGGATCCGGGTGAGCTTCGGCAACGAGGATCAGGACTACCCGCTCACCGGATCCATGACGGCTGCCGGAGTCCCCCGGCGCAAGCTCACCGATTTCGAGGTCCAGTCGCGGGCCGACTTCGCGATGATCGACAAGCAGTGGGATGACGCGGTCGGTGCAGCTCTTTCCGACTACACCAGGACCGAGGCGGATCAGCGGGCGCAGCTGCGAGAGCAGATCGCCAAGGCTGTCGATACAGACAACCTCGGTTCCCTCGATTCCCTGCACGTCGACACCGATCACATGACGTCCCTGCTCGTCGATCACATGACCCGGTTGGCGATCACGGCCGGTAAGGAGATGCAGCGTGAGGCGGAGCACCAGGGAGTTCAGGTCCCCGAGTGGAACCTGAATGAGGAACTCGTGGCGTCCTCTGCCGTGGACGTCATCCGGTCCGTGGCCAGGGTCACCGCGCGGTCTCTCGGTCTCGGTCTGGTCCAGTCTGCCGGTCGGCGGGCCCTGACCTTCGTCACTTCCGGCAGGTCCGGCAAGCAGGTCGCGTCCATGGTGGACAGCGACTTGAAGGATCTTTCCGTCCGCTCCCCCCGGGACCACATCGGTTCGGCCATGTCGTCGGCTCAGAACACCGGCCGTATGGCAGTCCTACGGGTGGCCCCGCCCGGCATCTACATGGCCAGCGAGGTGCTCGACAAGAGGACGTGCGGACCGTGCCGGACGATCGACGGGACGGAGTTCACCTCTCTCACGGCAGCGGCCGAGGCGTACCCCTCCGGCGCGGCCGGATACGCCAACTGTGCGGGCGGTGGGAGATGCCGTGGCACAATGATCGCCGTCTGGGGCTCAGCCGAGGTCGGCAGTGCGGCAGTGAAGGCGGTTACCGTGCCGTGGCATGTGGTGAAGAGCAGTCAGTGCGGATCATCGAAACCGTGGGCAGTGATCAAAGACAGTGACGGGTCGGTGGAAGGCTGCCACCCCACGCAGGCGAAGGCAGACAAGCAATTGGCCGCTCTGTACGCGGCTGAGGGAGGCAACGCCGTGGCCACAGTGACCGAAGATCTCGGGGGCAAGCCGAACCCCGGCACGAGTAAAGACAAGCGGCTCAAGGAAAACCCCAAGGGCGGGAAGTATGCCGAGGGCGACGTGAAGGCGGACAACAGCGCCGCAGCCCCCGGGCTGGAGGGAATCACGCTGACCGAGGATGGACGGATCGTCGACGCGGACGGCAACGACGTGACGGACATCCCGGCGGAGTTCGCGGCAGCCGACAACACAGACGGATGCCCTCCGAACATGATGAAAGACCCCGCCACCGGCGAGTGCGGACCCATGAAGGCGTCCGGCCAGACGGCCCCATGGGAGGGCGTCCTCGCCGTCGAGGATCAGGTGACGGGGGACGGCCGCGAGTTCGCCGGTGGCGCTCTCTCCTGGCCCGACACGATCGAGCCGGGTGAGGTGCTGCTCCGCTGGAACAAGGAAGACAGCCACGGTGGGGAGCCCCACACGACGGCCGTGACCGTCGGCCGGATCGACTCGATCTGGCGCGACGGAACCAAGATCATGGGCAAGGGTGTGTTCGACCTCGGCTCCGACGATGGCGCGGAGGCCCACCGGCGCGTGGAGCAGAAGTTCCTCCGTGGTGTGAGCATCGACGCCGACTCGATCGGCAATGCCGACGTGGAGTTCGTGTGGCCGGAGAGCGCGGGCGCTGACGAGGAAGCCGACCCGCTCGCGATGCTCTTCGCGCAGCCGGAGAAGGTGATCTATCACGGAGGCAGGATCCGTGCCGCGACCCTCTGTGACATCCCCGCGTTCGCCGAGGCGTACATCGCTCTCACGGACGACACGGGCGCGGTCGTGGCCGGTGGCGCTCCGAGTGTGGAGGAGTACACCGAGGTTCAGTCGGCCATCGCTGCCGAGAGGGCGAAGAGCCTCCCGCCCCGGGACCGGCTGAAGGCAACACTGGTTGCTCACGGCGGGCCGGAGTGGAAGCCCCCGGCGGAGTGGTTCGAGAACCCCCAGCTGAGTCAGCCCACCACGATCCACGTCACCGAGGACGGCCGGGTGTTCGGCCACGCGGCGCAGTGGGGTGCCTGCCACATCGGGTTCATGGACGTGTGCACCCAGCCGCCGCGCGAGGACGACTTCCCGTACTTCGCCACCGGAGAGCTGGTCACCGACAACGGCAAGATCGTGACAGTGGGGCAGATCACCGTGACGGCCAACCACGCTGATCTCTACGTGGGAGCCGGACCGGCGAAGGAGCATTACGAGAACACCGGGAACGCCATCGCCGACGTCGCGGTGGGCGCGGACCGCACCGGCATCTGGGTGGCCGGAGCGATCCGGCCGAACGCGGATCCCATGCTCGTTCATGAGCTGCGGGCCTCGGGTGAGGTCTCCGGGGACTGGCGCCGGATTGGTGGTCAACACCGCCTCGTCGGGCTCCTCGGGGTCAACGTCGGTGGGTTCGTGGTTCCGCGCATGAAGGCCCGGGTAGCCGGGGGACAGGTGCAGGCGCTCATTGCGTCCGGCCGTCTGACCACGGCCCACTTCCATCCGGCGGCGCCTGAGCCGATGGATCTACAGACTGCCCGTAAGATCGTCATCGAAGATCTTGCGTCTCAGATGACCGAGGGGAGTGAATGATCATGTGTGGATGCAACCAGCCTCCGCCCCCACCTCCGCCCCCGCCGGAGCCGGTAGGCGGCCAGCAGTAGGACCCGGGGCCGCCTTGGTCGGTCCGGCCCCGTGAAAGTGAGCCCCTTTCGGCGTCTCCTCGTTCGCCGGTGGGGGCTCACTGTTGCTCTGACCAGTCATTACACCGGCACGATCAAAGCATAGAACGATCTTTGGGATTCCAAGATTTCTGTGTCAGTATGCGCCCGAGCAACATCATCCTGCTCGCCTGCTCACTTCGGAGGTCACAGTGCCCGAGCAGCTCGAACGAATCACTGTCCCGGGTGACCTGATCCCGCTCGGTGACGCCGAACTCCAGGACTTGCACGACCGGGTCCTCACCTCGTTCAACGAGGTAAAGGACAAGGGCCCCGGCAACTACACCCAAGAGGACATCTCCTACTCGTTCGAGCTGCGTGACGGCCTCAGCAAGATCAAGGCTGAGATGAGCGCGCGCAAGGTCCGTGCGGACCAGCAGGCGGCCTCCGAGAAGCTCACGGCCGAGCGCACCATGGCCGAGATCAACGAGTCGATCAACGGTCCGGCCGAGGGAACCCCCGAGGCGGCCGTGGCGGCAGCCCGGAGCGACCTGGAGCACGACGAGGCGATCGCAGCGGCAGCGGCGCGCGGTGTCACCGACGCGTTCGTGAAGATGATGGGCAACCGCCAGGGCGGCGTCAGCATGACGCAGGTCACGGAGCGCGCGGCGGCCTCCCTCGGGCAGACGGCGCAGGTCGCACCCAAGGTCAATGCCCCGGCAGCGAAGCTCGGAGTCACGGCCGCCGGAAGCGGTGGCGACCTCTCCAGCCTCGAAGCTCTCGGAAACGCGTTCACCCGCATGGCGAGCGACATCCCGGTCACGGAGCAGGGCAAGAACGCCCCCCGTCACAAGGTCGCGTCGATCAAGAACGAGTTCGCCCACACAGCGGACATGAACACCAACCCGTACGTGCTCCAGGAGATCATCGACGAGCTGATGGACGCCGAGGGCTCACCCGCCCTGACGGCGGCCGGTGGCTGGTGTGCACCCAACGAGATCCGCTACAACTTCTTCAACATCGCGCAGGAGCCGAGCGGTCTGCTCGACCTCCCCACCGTCGGTGTCACGCGCGGCGGACTTCAGTGGCCTGTCTCTCCGGCCATCGGTGACGTGTTCTTCCAGGCCGGTGGCTCCAACCCGGCATCCGGCTTCGGTGGCTTCGCGTTCACCTTCGCCAACACCTCGGACCCGTGGCTGTGGTCGGAGACCGACGACATCCTGACCGTCACCGGCTCGGTCAACAAGCCGACCCTCCGCGTCCCCTGCTCGACCTTCACCTCGGGACGGCTGGAGGCCTACGGCCTCACGGTCACGGCGGGTAACCTCACGGACTCGGCCTATCCCGAGCAGACGCAGAACTTCCTCCGGCTGCTCCGCATGGCCTACGCCCACGCGATCAATGCCCGGCTGATCTCCCTGGTCGTGGCTGGCGCTACGTCGTTCTCCGGTCTCGGTGCGGCGAACATGCCTGCCTTCCAGACCATCCTCGACGCGGTCGAACTGACCGCCACCGATTACCGCAACAAGTTCGCCATGGCGGACGATGCGGTGCTCGAAGTGATGCTTCCCAGGTGGGTCCTCGCAGCGATGCGGGCGGACCTGGCCTGGCGGAACAACGTCGAGCGCGAGTCGGTTCCTGACTCCGTGATCCGTGGCTATTTCTCGGACCGTGGCGTGCGGGTCCAGTTCGTCTCGGACTGGCAGGTTCGCGGTGCGGGTCTGCCCGGTACGTCGGCCACGACCCTGGTGAAGTTCCCCGCCACGGCCGACATGATTCTCTACGCGCCCGGTACGTTCCTCCACGGTCAGGGCATGAGCCTGGACCTGGGCGTCGTCCGTGACTCCGTGCTCAACGCAGAGAACGACTTCACCGCTGCGTGGGCTGAAGAGACCCACATGATCGCCAAGGTCGGTCACGAAGCTCGCAAGTACACGATCACCTTCGGTGTCAACGGTTCGGGCTCTCTGGGCCAGACCGTCGGTTCGCAGCTCTGATCATCGTCGCCCTCACGTTCCGGGGAGGATTCACCGCCTCCCCGGGACCGATCAAGGGAAGGCGGTGAACCGTGGCTGGACCCCGAGTGGTCGTCGACAGTCCCACCTTCACCCCGCTCCCGTACGGTCTGTGGGACGCGGTCCAGAAGCCGACGGCCGACACGAACCACTGGCAGAACGGAATCACGTGGGTCGACCGGTGCGGGGATGGCGACACCCTGTACGAGGAGTGCATCGCGGTCACCGGCGCGGGTGGATCTCCGACGGCTCAGGCGTCGATGGCTTCCAACATCACGCAGACGAACCGGGGAGCCACCCCGTTCGCGTGCTACGCGGAGTTCGACTGCTCACCGGTCGGCCTGCTCGACGCGCAGACCATCGCCGACGGCGCCATGGAAAAGATCCGGAACTTCCAGCTGGAGCGCGCGTTCTGGACCGGTACGGCCGGTAAGACCAAGACCGGCAACGTGGCTCAGACCACGGTGTTCCCGCACCTCGCGGCGAACGCCACCCTGACCGATCCCAACAGCGCTCAGACGATCGTCCTCCAGCCCACGGCCAACATGTCGGCTTCCGGCGGCGCGACGACCGACGTGGCCGACGGTCTCGGACAGCTTCAGGGAGCCCTCGCCAACGCGTACCACGGCATCGGGGTGATCCATGTTCCGACTACCGCCCTTCCCACGCTCGTCGCATGGGACCTGGTGGAGGAGCAGGACGGCGCGCTGTACACCGTCACAGGCAACCGGGTGGTCGTCGGCCACGGGTACACCGGAACGAGCCCCGCAGGGGCGACACCGGCCGCCGGTACCACCTGGATCTACGGAACCGGGGCCGTGTTCGGTTATCAGGCCTCGGTCGAAATGGGATCACTGAACGAGCTGTTCGACCGCTCCGAGAACACGCACCACATGGTCGCTCAGCAGGTCTACGTGCTCGGCTTCGAGTGCGCTCTGTTCGCAACGCAAGTACAACTCGGCGTGCCCACGTAAGGAGTTGAGTCGTGGCATCATCCAACGTTGCCGCTCCGATCAAGGGGCGCGTCTACCGAATCGTCAAGCTGGACTCGTGTGGTAACCCGGTCACGGGTACCGGCTCGGGTATGCAGCTGGTCCACTCAGCCTTCACCCAGATCGGGCAGGACCCCCAGTACGAAGACGGCGTGGAGTTCTTCGAGCGGACCGCGTCCGGCGCCCTGTGCGTCAACCAGAAGGACGACCCGATCCTCAAGAGGATCAACCTCACGATCGACTTCTGTTCCGTCAACGTGACCGGAGCCGCGTACATGATGTCCGCGCGGGAACTGACCGTGGGTTCGCCCACGACCGGCTACGGATTCGCGGTCCTGGAAGGGGCATCCTCGAACCGCTTCTCGCTGGAGGTCTGGCAGGAAGTCGCGGGCTCCGGTGCGTGCTCCTCGACAGGGCTTCAGCAGTACATCTACAACGCGTGGCCCAACGTGGGTGCGGCCAAGGTCGGTAACTACAACATCGAGCTTGCCCGGTCCACCCTGGAGATCACTGCTGAGACGCGGGCAGTCTCGACATCCGCTTCGGCCGGATGGCTCGCCAAGAATGGCAGCGCGACGTGGCTCCCCGCCGGTACGACTATGGTCGGCACGGAACACTGGCTGTGGAACATCACGACCACTGCTCCGCCCACGTCCGCAACCGACCCGACGGCGAACCTCTGATCATGGCTGCTGTCCTGCTGACGCTTCCGCCGGTTCGTTGGGTGTGCCCCAACTGCCTGGCGGAAGCAGTCACGCCCGGGGACACCCCGAACCGCTTCCACGAGTGCCGGGGTCTGGCCGGGATCACCGCCCCCATGGTTCCGGCCGGATCCCGGTCCCGGGTACGCGCCGTGGTCCGCGAGGACTTCGTGGCGAGCGAGATCGTCCAGTACGACGGGTACGGGCGGCCGATCATGTCCGTGATCACCGAGCGCCCCGACGGTTCGAACGATGTTGCGGTGCTCGCACCGACGGCGGTTATGAGGGTGGCGATGTGACATGGCATGGTCTGCGAGCAACGTCTTCCAGGAGTGGGTAAAGAACCCTCTCTTCAAC
>Ga0307507_10005359_pt1 | contig 21186 bp, 7 predicted proteins | sample 7_EM_MG_FD_207223 | JGI IMG/M metagenome (GOLD analysis project Ga0307507, IMG submission 207223) | Populus trichocarpa ectomycorrhiza microbial communities from riparian zone in the Pacific Northwest, United States - 7_EM | ecosystem: Host-associated > Plants > Roots > Unclassified | place... | reverse complement strand
AGTAGGTTAACTGCGTGTTAAGGAATATGCAGTTAGCTTTTAAAGTTGTTAAGTAGGTTAACTACATATTATTTAACTTTTAAATATGTTAAGTAGGTTAACTGCATGTTATTTAACTTTTAAATATATTAAGTAGGCCAACTGCATGTCAAGAAATATGCAGTTAGCTTTTAAAGTTGCCAAGTAGGTTAACTGCGTGTTAAGAAATATGCAGTTAGCTTTTAAAGTTGTTAAGTAGGTCAACTGCGTGTCATTTAACTTTTGAATGTGTTAAGTTGGTCAATTGCGTGTCAAGTTGGTTAATTGCGTGTTGAGTTGGTCAAATTGCATGTCAATTACGCGAAACGCGAAAACCAAAGTCTACTTGAATCTCATCCTGCGAATATTTTCCCGATGTACTAAGGTCCGCCTCTATAGGCAGCGGGAAGAAATACTCTATAAGGATAGTAGCCTTCTCCTTATTATTATAGTATAGGGTTTCCTCTCCTAGTCTATTAATAGGTAAAAACTATAGTAAAGCCTTTAGTTTCCCGTCCGCTATATATACTTATTTTACTATCCTCTATACCCCCTTAGGGTTGTTTATTAGCTTCTTAATAGTCTACCTTTATAGCTTATTAGCCTTTTACCAGATTATCCTTTTCTTTTTATTATATATAACTCTATAGTTAATCTAGTTTAGTACTAACTAAGAGGCCTTTTATACCTAAAAGGCTTACTAGGTTTTCTTTACCTTTTCTATATTTTTCTTTAACTATGCTTTAAAGGCTTACGGTAAGGATTATATACTAAGTACTATCTTTACTATAGTATTCTTAATTGCCTAGTATATAGCCTCTACTAGCGCGTCTAGTTTATTTTTTATATTATATAGAAAACTATATAGAGGTTAGAGCTAGTCCTCTAGCTTGCTCTATATTAATTTCTAATTAGCCTTTTTCTATAGCGGTCTCCTAAGTAGTAGAAGCCCCTTTATTACCTCTATATCTACCTTTATAGTAATTAGAAAGTAATTAGACCCTCTATACTAGCAGTCTTATCTTTAACTCTATAGCAGCCTATTAGTAATTTAGGGGGAGGTAAATACTAGATCTAGTATACTCCTTAATATACCCTTTACCTAAGTCTCTATACCCGCCTTAGTAGCTAGGCTTAGGCTTACTACCTCTATAGCGCGGATAAGGTTATCTACCGCGTTATCTGTGCTTATTACTACTATACCTACCTAAAAAGGGTGGTATAGATTAAAATCTCCTAATAGTATATATTATCCTTTAGTCCTTAGCGACTCTAATAGCCTATAGAGACTACTATTTATTTATTAGGGGTTATAGATATTATAAATCTAGACAGTTTACTTATGGCCTTTTAGTTTAATTGTGTATATATCCGCTAAGTAGTATATAGACGTCCACTTATTTATATTAATAGCCTTATTTATATATAAACAAACCCTTATATTGCCAACTTCTATATATACTAGGTAGTAAGACTTTATAGTATATATTATATTTCTTTAATTCTTCTGCTATAGCTTCTAGATGGTTAGTATATCTAGCTAGGGATCCGCTTACTTCGCCTTCTATAGGAGGTAGAGTAGCATACTGTTCCTACTATTATTAGTATTATACTATATAATTATAAGCAGTTTCTGATGTCCTAGTATAAGAGATCTATATTAGCCTCTAAGTTAGCTAAATTAGTATTCTCTAGTGTCCGCTTACTCCCTTATAATGTAGTTTTAGTACCTATAAACGCCGTTTTTTATTATTGTTGGAATCACGGTAGGGTGGTTTTTGGTTTTAATCAATTTCTTCTCTATACTGTCCCTCTTCTACTTCTATAGGTGGAATTTAATGGATCTCCTGAGCTCGCTTAGCTTACGTAATTAACCCAATTGGTTATAAGCAACCGTGTCCACTGTATCGCGAAATCTTGTTCAGACAATTATTAAATCTAGGCTTCTACTTCTATCTTTATATTAAGCTCTATACTTAGTAGGGGCTCCTAGGTTACTAGGGCTTAAATTAGGGCATATATACTACTATTAAGCGCTATTAGGGGTATTAATTAGAGTATTAATTAGAGGGTCCTTTAGCCCTTTTCCATTTTAAAGTAGTTAATAATCTATAGCCAGCTAACCTTCTAAGGGCCCTCCTCTACCTATATAGAGCTCTTTTATGTAGCTGTCTCCTTTAGCTTCCTTTTCTTAACTTATTATAAGGCCTCTTTAGTAGCAACCTTATACTATAATTATAATTACTGTCCGCTTATAGGCGCTTTATAGGCGCTAGCATAATATATTAGTGTAAAGGCTCTAATTACTATAGCCTTCTCCTAATATATCCGCTTAATACTATACGCCCCGCTCTATACCTTATAGCCTACCTTATAGTTAATACACTTCTTAGGTAAGTCTCCTATATAATTTTTAGTATTATACTATCTAATATAGCATTTATATCTAGCCTCTCTCCTATAGCTCTTAGCTATATAATTAAGGCCCTAGTATTTAAAGCACTACGTTACTAGAAATGTCGTCTTATACCTTATAATTAGCTAATAGTCTCCTTCTAGAAAAAGGCCCTAATTAAATAGCATTGTTATGGGACACCTCTATGACACCTTACACACGTCTACCTGTCTCCACTAACGCAGCAAGAAGAGACTGACCGCGAAACGGCAACCCGATAGCAATTTGCCGGCAATCTATGGCAATCTAACGGCAATCTGCCACATTCTGCTATATTCTGCTAAAGTCTACTAAATTCTACCAAAGTCCACCAAATTCTACTAAGTTCTGCTAGGACCGTTCCTTAAATCCTATTCTGCTCTGTGTATATATTAACTAAGCAACCAAACTAACAATATATACCCTTTCTTCCCGTTTCCTTACCTTCTCTCCTTATATAACATCTTAACCTTATTACGCAGTTTATATATATAGCTTAATAATATCTACTTTGCTATATATTACTACCGCTTATACTTGCTTCGTAATACTATATTATATTAACCTTATATACTACCCTCTGAAATGCAGAATAATTCTAAAGCCCCTATAATAGCTGCTGGCATTATATCCGCACTCTAAAAACAATTGGCAGAGATATAGAAGTCCTTTATAGACGCTCTCGCATAAAACTAAGCTACTTTAACTTAATAATAAGCCAAATAAGAAGTATAACATCTATAAATAATTAAGGACCTCCAAGAAGAAGTCCGCACCCTTGAGATGCCTATAAGAGGGCCCTAAGACTAAACGCCTTTTCTAGAGACAAATATATGGGATAATAGTCCTAAACCTACAGTAACTATTCACCCTAATCTAACTACCGCACTATAACAATTTAAATAACTACTAGACCCCCTAATATTTACTAGTAAACAATAAGAACTCTAATTATTTCTAAGCCAGCTTAAAAATAAGCTAACTGGTAATGCTAACCGCTACCTAACTAAAGCTAACTAACTCTACTACGCCCTAAGTTGACTAGGAGGAGACGCAGCTAACTTTATTAAACCCCTTTAACCAAACTTAGTATAAAGTCTAGTTGTACTTCTTAAAGCTATATATAGTAACCTAAACCGCCAAGCTACCGCTTAGAGGAAAATAAACTATATAACTTAAGGAACAAAAGGCTTCCTAGTATACTTCTCCGAATTTAACTGTTATATAAAGGAAATAGGCTGGAATGACTCCGTACTGGTTAACAGCCTTATTAAGTCCCTAAGCCCTAAACTAAAAACCTCCCTAATAGGTGTAGACCTACTAGAAGCCCTTAATGCCTATATAAATGTTATTAATAAACGGTACAATGATATACTACGCCTAATACTGAAGTCCACCCCTTAATATAATATAATAGCTCCACGAACGTCTATTAAGTTATTATCTTAGCCTAAGCACCCTAACGCTATGGATATTAATATAGGGACCCTAGGATACGCTCCACTAGGATCCCCTAAATAAGAATAATATATTAAGCTAGGCCTTTGCTTTAAATGCGGAAGCAAGGATTATATCTTAAGATACTACTCTATCCCTATGCCCCAATATAACTTATAAACGGCCAATACTAATAACCGTTTACCGCCCTAATCCTCTAGCTGTCGCCCCCAATTATTATCTAGTTCCAACTTGTTATTTAGTAAGCACCACTTATAAGGATAAAGCTATAACTAACATGCTATAAGAACCCTGCCCTAATTGCCTCTAAAAGGAAAGTTTTAGAGCTAAGTTGCTCTCCGGGACGGCGCTGCCTTAGGATCTTATTAAATATATTAGATATTACAAACTCTAACTCTTAGGACCGTAGTATAACTGATAACTGCCGTCTTTAGTAGAATAATTAATAGTCTAATACTTAGGTCCTAATTAACACAGGAGCTAGTAGTATAGAATTTATTAATAAGATCTTTGCATAAAATAATAGTTTTACTCTAACCCCCCTTAACTAGCATATTAACGTATTTGGATTTAATAGTAAACGCACTATCTTAGGCCGTATTACCTATGTAGTATTCCTAAGACTCCAATACCTAAACTACAAAGAATTAATTAAGCTCTTTGTTACTACCCTAGGTTACCTAGTAATTCTTAGACAATCCTGGATAAAGCTATATAAGGTAACTATTAATTAGGACAACCTTAAGCTTCTATTTACCGCCTCCTGTTGCAAGTAAAAGTGCCTTATAACTTGCTGCTTAGACCCTAAACTAAAATCTAGAAAATCCACTAGGATCTACCAGTCTAAAATTTCTACCAAATTCCATAGATATAAAATGTCCACTAATATCTACCCTATACCTAAGAAGTCCACCAAATTCCACTAACCTAAGAATTCCACCAAATTCTACTAACCTAAGAATTCTACTAACCTAAGAATTCTACCGAATTCCACTAAGAACCTAGAAGTTATACTAAACTATATAAACCAACCCTAACTGCTACACTGCCCTGAACTAAGCTTAATATATAAAGGTACTAGAAGAACTGGTATTCTACCATAAAAAGGATACTTAAAGAACCTGAACCTAAATCTAATACTGACTCTGTACCTAATAAAAAACCTAAATAAAAAACCGTATAAGAAACTAAGGATAATCTAAGCTTACTTAATACCTTAAATATCCACATAATTGGAGCTACCCCGTTAGCACGACTTGCCAGGAAACTAGAATATACGATCTTTGCTGTTATAATGGCCGATATTGAGAAGGCCTTAGTACTAAAGAAGTACACTAACCCCGCCATGAAAGTACCAGTAGAGTACTATAATTATTTAAATATATTCTTATAAAAGGAAGCTAACAAGCTACTAGAATGCCGTCTATATAATTATAAGATTGTAGTTAAAGAAGGAAAACATCTTAGATTTGGACCCTTATATGGGATGTCTTAAAATAAACTCTAAGTACTATGGAAGTACTTAGACGAATATCTAGACAAAGGATTTATTAGAGCAAGTTCTTTACCCATAGCCGTACTAGTAATCTTTATTAAGAAACCTAGCGGTGGTCTACGCTTCTATATAGACTACTAAGCTCTTAATGCTGTTACTGTTAAGAACCAATACCCAATCCCGTTAATTTAGGAGACACTAAACTAATTAAGTAAGGCTCGCTTCTAGGGTTTTATTTGTTTTTAATTTTACTTAGCCGTTAGAGGAATTGATTAAGGGTTTGCTAAAGGGGCGCCTAAGGGTCATTAGACTGGCGGAGCTATTCTGCTAGCTGTATTAGTTTGTTATAGCTAACGGTTGCTCCCCCGTAATTGCGGGTACTAGACGCGTCTAATAGGCTTTGTATTTTATCAGATGCCTTCTTAATAGAGGTATTTCCACTTTATAGTGTGGTATTCGCCCGTTCTTGTTATGGGGGGCCATTGCTAGGCATAGTTCTGGCGGTCGCGCGCGAGTGCGAACCACTGTTGTTTAATATGTGCCTCCCCTGTAATGCATGCATCTTAGGGGATTCTCTAGGTGATTTTTCAGGGTTCTTTTTGGTTGGTTTTGGTCTTTTTGGGCCGGGTGCAGCAAGAGCTCCTTGAGTGCGCTTAGGTTAATTTAATATCTTACACCTATAGAAAAAGGTAAAAGGCAGATTAAATAGAATAATTAGGGTACGCTTTTCTTTGCTATTAGGGATTTTGTATAAACGTTGCATAGTATATAGGTAGAAGCTAGTAGTTGTTAAAACGTCGTAGGTAGTAGTGAAAAGTTTTTATATAGAATAGTAAGATCTTAAAAACTACCACTAATGGTTCCCCCTTATAGTAGACAACTATATATATACGCTGTAACTATACAATTAGTAGACAAAAGCGGTAGTTATAAACATTAGTTTGTTTATTTTAATGCCGTCTTGCTTTTTATAATAATTTAAAATATAAAGGGAGCTTTTAGTTACAGGAGAATCCTCTTATATACTAATTAGGCTTTTAGAATAATAAAGATGGCATATATATATATAGTCTATTAGTAGAGAGAATACACCTTATAGGAATTGTTAATGTATATCTAGGAATAAGAGTTGGTAGGGTTATAGGCTAGATAACTTAACAGGTATTAAGGTAGTTAGTAGCCGGAGTAATATTAATCTAAACCAAATTTAAACTTTCTAAGGTTTAGTTAACGTATTAGCCACCTAGTTAAGCCACCAAAACACACTACTAACTTTAGCCATTTATAACTCTACCTCTATTAAAGATATTTAAATAAAAGCTTAAATATAGCTACTTATATATAAAATTATTCAATTTATAATATTTTTAAAAAAGTATTATATTATTAATTCTATTTATTGCCTAATTTGGTTCCTTTTAGATCTATATAGGCTTTTATTAAGTATTTATTGGCTTAAATATATATAATACTTTTTTTAAAATATTATAAATAAAATGCCTCTATATATAAGCAGCTATATTTAAATTTTTATTTAAATCTTTAATAGGGGTGGCTTAACTAGGTGGCTAGCTTAACTAAGTGGCTAATATATTATACAGTGGTTAACACTAAAATAATATATCACAAAATATTAAACAGTTATATATTGTCTATATATATGTGCATTATACTAAGACACACTCTTATTATAGGGGATTGCTGCTCTAACTGCACCAGCTACGCTATTTCTATTACATTATTATCAGCCTACTAGGTAGGTTAGGTTTTAAATACCTTATAAAACTTATTAATTGTTATCCTTTTAGTTATTATACGCCTTATTAATATAATTATATTAATTGGGTTCCACTTATCTATACTATATATTATTAACGTAGTAACTACTGGCGCTAACTGTCCAGATCTAGCAGCTTGGCCAAATACTTGCACCTCTACATCTACTATTATTACTAGTTTAAGCAGATGGACTCTATATATAGAGACCAAATTTAGACCCTCTTCTCTAACCCTTTAGTTAATAATAAAAAACTAGACTATATTATTCTGGTAAGGACCACCTATTAGAATACGAAATGCTTTATAAATGTCCTTTTAGTCTTTTAGGGATGTCCTAGACTTTATCTAGCAAACAGTTAAATATTTGGACTGGCTAAGCCTTCTATAGAAATACTATATTATATTATTAGTAACAGTTTACTACTAGTCTAATGGTTAACTTATAAGGCATAATAGTGTATACGCCGCTAGTTTATAACTACTAAATAGTAGTCTTTTATTATGATCCCTTTTAAGTACTTTATTAACATATTTTATAATTTGCTTTAGTTTCGTAGAGTTAGCAATTATACTCTAATTCTTCTAAAGCGGATTCTCGTCTAAAGGTTTATCCCATTTTTTACTATAAAACTTATTAACTATCCACCTCGGCTTTATTCTAGCTTTTGTCTTATCCTTCTACCATATATTCTACTACTTATCTCCTACCTTAGCCAGGCCTAAAAAGATAGCAAATTTTTTTAATAAGCGGCCAGCTCCCTTTAAAAATTAATCTATATTAAAGATAAGTTCCTCTTCTTTTCTTCCTTTAGCTTTCTAGTATTTAAAGGCTTTATTTAGGTGTTAAAAAGCATCTAGGGATGCTCCACACCAGAGCTTCTTAATATACAGTTTAAATATTAAATTGTTTATTATATAGCAGTCTTAGTAGACAACCAGTGGTAGCTTATTAATCACCCTCCTATTAAACTATCGGTCTTCCCCTATTCTACGCATAATTAAGATCTTTATAATTAAAGAGGAGCATTCTTTAAAGCCTATAATAACCTTATTTAGAAGAGAAGAGTAATTAGCTACTCCCAGCTTTTTATATTTAATTAACACTTTAATATTGCAATTATTAATTAATTTTATAGATGGGAAATCCATCTAATTAGGGGCCCTAAAAAATTTTAAGGCGGGAATTAGACTTATAAAACCTTTGCTGGTTAGTATACTAGAAGTAAACACTATTAAAGGTTAAGAGGTATAGTAGGTTGTTTTACTATTACTATCCTTATAAGACTGGCCCAGGTATTAGAAGTAAGGAAATACTGCTTAATTATTATACACTTATTTAGCTATTTTTATTAGATAACCTATCTCTAACCTATCTGTATAGAACTTATTAATAAGAATCCCACTAATAATATAATAAGGACTACCATCTCTATAGAGATTGAAAATAGTCTTATACTGTTCCTAAGCGGTTTAGGTTATTACCTAAGTTTATAAGGTTGTAATTATAAGATATAAAGCTAATCTTAGATCCATTTTCCACCAGACTATATTACCTTCTCTTTTATATTTTATAGGTTTAAGAATGTCTTTATCTTTATCCATAAAATTATACTTCTTTATACTAGACCTAATAAAAGCCAAATAGCGCATACAGACTTGTAGTTTAATTTTAGAAATAAAATTATTTAGTTCTAAGGTTTTAAACTATAATTTAATGTCTTTAACCGCTTAGGGTAGTAGATTCTGTCTAGTAATATATATAGTTAGTCCTACTAGCTGGTTAAGGGATTTTCTAGCAATACTTCCCTTAACATAATAGCACTATAGCATGCCATCTATTTAACTTAGATATTGGGCGTTAGGCGGCTATAGGTATTTATCTATACTAGGAGCAAGGTAGAGACTTTTGTCTCTACCTTTTTGATTTTTCTAATTAAGCTAGTTAAGGTTAATCTTGGTTATTAATACGCCAATATACCAGATTAAAAGCATTTAAAGTATCTTACCTAAACCCATTATATCCATAAGAAAGGTCTTACCTAGGGTTGCATAATTATAAAGAGTATAGGTAATACTAAGCAGCTAATATATCTATATAGCTTTACCCTTTTTTATGCTATATAAGTAGAAAGTTGCGTTTTAAAGAGTATTATAAACAGTTAACGGAAATAAGAGGAACTGTAGCGCCTTTACCTATAATATTGGATTAATATATGCTTTTTATACGTCCTTTAGGTGGTTAACTTCCTAATTAACCTCCTTAATTTTATCCTTATGCTTATCTTCTAGTTCCTTATTAGTTAAAATATGGTTAATTAAGGCGTTAAAGTGGCGGCGCTCCCATATACGGTTAAGATTAATTTCCCCAATATAAACTAGGTTAGGGTTATTATTTATATCCTTATATAATATATTAATAAACATTTTATAATTAGACTTTAGCCATTTATTATACCATCCTTTTATCTTATCCCATAGCATTATCTTAAATATTTGTACTTTATCTAGATCTACGCCTTTTAAGAGCTCTAATTTATCTAGTAGGGGCTAGTTTTTACTACTACGGGTCCAGCTATAAGCAGTTTTAATTATAGCCAGCTATATAGCTAATAATGCACTAGTAGGTATAGGTGGCGTGGACTTTAGGGTTAATATAGGCTTTAGATTTAACTACTTAGATATAGGTGGCGTAAACTCTGGGCTTAACTGCTTATAACTAGTTTAACCTAAAGTAGGTATATCTGTTCTTCTCCTAGTTAGCACCAGCCATATAATATTAGGGTTAGAGTTGGACTTAGAATTACCCTTATTAAATCTTATACCTATAAATATACATTAGACAAATCCATATAATATTATATAATCTTATATAAATTATAAAGTCTCTTACGCTTTATAATCTAATTAGGATCTTTAACTCCAATTATAATTATATTAAGTTTAGCCTTCTTTACAGAAAGTACTATAAATACCAGGTTTATATGGTTAAGAATTAGTATACTAGTGGTTAGATCTACTATAGTCTAGCCATCCCTATATTTATCTACCAAGAAGTTTCCACTTATTGCGGCCTACAGCTTATTATATCCACAGTAATATATATTAATTTTCTTTGGAGAATTGGATAACAGATACTTATACTTAGTTTTTAATGCAAATCCATATAGAATAGGGACCCCATTTAATGGCTGTTTATTTAAGTAACTATATATAGCAAAGCTTATTTTATAAAATAGTATCAGTATAGTATTTGGCTGTTATGGGACTTTAATAGATAGACCACTAAGCACCTAGACAGCCTTAGAGGTTGCCCTTAATCTAAATAAGTTAATAAACTGCTCTCTAGAAGACAAGGCGCCACGCTTTTAAACAATATTAGCCATTATAACCTCCACGCCTTTATGTTTATTAGTTATTACATATCGCCATATAGATTTTTTGGCGGTAATAGTAAAAGCTTTAAACTCTAATAGCAGATCGGATCTCTTAAATACGTGCCTATACTTGGTATTAAGAAGGTTAAAAACTATACACTTAACTCCATTTTGCATGGGCCTAGACGCTAGCAACCTACTACTAAACGCTTTATTAATTTCGCTAGCACAGTATTAGAGGATTTCTTTATATATTTTTTCGTTAATCGCAAGTCCTTGCTATAGCTTTGGACCACTTATTTACAATAAGTTCTTATTAGTTGCAGTAGTTAAGTACTAACTAGATTTTAGGTATAGCGCCGCCATTATAGTTAGGAACCCTATATACTTATAAGTGGGTAAAAGCTTTATATAGAATAGTATGGAGTAACTTATAAAAACAGTAGAGTGGATAATATATTAAATAATTAGTAATAATCCAACAAGATAATCCTAATAGTTATAATAAGAAGATATACTAATAGTGTTAACTTAAGACAATAGTATATGCTAATAAGAGTAATATAAGAGCGATATAAGGAATAGAATAGAATATAAGTCTTAATATAAAAAGTAGGATAAGATATAAGCTTTAATATAGGCAGTAGAATAAAATATAAGACTTAAAGTAAGAAATGGAATAAAAGGTATATAGTAAAATAAGATATAAGATTTGCGCTGCTAACCAAGTAAATAAAATTACAAGATATAAATAGCAAGGTATATAAAAATAAGTGTAACCCGTAGTAGAAGCCTTAGAATATTATTGTCGCATATATTATATAGGAAGCTAAAGAGTTATAGATAGGATAATAATGTCCTAATAGGTACACTTAAGCAACTAGACTGGATATATAACAATAAGAGAGCTAATAATTCTATTCTTTATGTTATAACTAGTTAGTAAAGCAGCTTTAGAGAGGTAGGGGAATAAGTTTAGGACATTTTAAGACATTAAAAAATGTCTAAGATTATACGGAAAAGTAAAATACAATATAGCATTTTATTCTATAAGTGTAAAGTAAGGTAAAATATATAGTAGAGAGAGGTAGGGGGATAATTTAAGACATTATAAAAGGCCTAAGATTGTACAAAAAAAGTAAAATATAATATAGTATTTTATCCCATAAGTGTAAGATAAGGTAAAGTGTATAGTAGAGAGAGATAGGGGGATGATTTAAGACATTATAAAAAGTCTAAGATTATATAAAACAAAGTGAAATACAATATGGTATTTTATCCTTTAGGATGCCCTTTCACCTAAAGTACAACCTATTTTTAAGCTATATTACTAATAAAGCAATTTTTTTAGGTAAGCTGTTATATCTACTATATAGGCAACCCAAAACTAGTATCCTAGATCCTACTTATGGCTACTACGCTTTATATTAAAGATATTTGCTAGACTTATTTATATATAGGTCCTATAGTCCAAATTATATATTAAGCCATCTATAACACAGCTATTATTACTCTAGCCCTATAACACTATACTCTTATTTATACGCCTTTTTCTTCCATTTTCTACTATTATTTACTTAATCTTTTAAACTTCTATAGCCGCCTAAACCAATACCACAGCCTCTTTGTCTTTAAAAATATAGCTATATTAAGCTTACCTTAGCCTTAATTTCTCTAAATATATACTACCTAGAAATATATCCTGCATTATATAACTATTATAAGCTCTACCTATAATATAGCGTCTAGTGCCCTAGCGCGGAGCGGGCTCTCTTAAAAGCTATATTATAATGCCTTCCAGAAACTAGACACCTAAAGCTTCTTTAGCCGCTATAAATAAGGGAGATGCTAATACGCAGATTAACGGTAGTATATTAGGTGGAGATGGCCCTAATCTTTATAAGCTAGAGTAGGATATTAAGGTTAAGCTAGCCGGTCTATAGGCTAACTTAAATAACCTATTCTTTTCTGCCAAATCATTTAAAGGGCTCCAACTGTATTTTAGCTCTCCGCACCCTAGTGGTATATAGGCTTATACTAATATATCTATTTAACAGGACGCTAAAGCGCAAGTATAACCAGCTTAATACTAAGCTTAATACTAAGTTCAAGGACTTAAAGAGTCCAAAGTAGCTGAACTGGATACTGTAAACCAAAGACTCAATAGTACCTAAAAACCTTTTATCCGTCTAAACAATAATATATAGTATTCTTAGGCAATAGCTATAGGACCACAGCTACGGCAAAGATATTATTTACCACTAATATTACAGAGCCTAATAATATTAGCTATCCAGACCTACGGATTCCATTATTTCTATATAAGCTATAGTAAGAAAAAACGGAAGATTAAGGGTAGTGCTAATTAATTTAAAATAGCTGAATAAGTTAGCACTTAGAACTATAATATCCGGTCTTAGGTATATAGAGTTTTAACCAATATCTAACTTAAGCTACTACCCGGAAGTCTTATATTTATTATTAGGGTAACGCTAAAGGGCTAGGCCAAATAATAGGTATTAGCAACAATATAAATAATTTAAAGCCCGTAAAGTAACTAAATAGAAAGCCTATATTTTATAGGCTAACTACTTATCTTTAACGGCTTTTAAAAGTTTATTTCTAGAATTCCTTTTAATACCTCTAGTTTCCATTTTAGCTGCCTTAAATTCTTTTAAGTCCTTAAACTTAGTGTTAAGCTAGTTATACTTACGCTTTAGCGTCTAGTTTGGCTGCCTTAGACTCTTTTAAGTCCTTAAACTCGGTATTAAGCTAGTTATACTTACGCTTTAGCGTCTAGTTTAGCTGCCTTAAACTTTTTTAAGTCCTTAAACTTGGTGTTAAGCTAGTTATACTTGCGCTTTAGCATCCAGTTTAGCTACCTTAAACTCTTTTAAGTCCTTAAACTCGGTATTAAGCTAGTTATACTTATACTTTAGCATAACTAGTTCTAGTAAGAAAATAAAAGGTATACTCTTAGCAGCTATAAAGTTAAGCTACTTAGATTAAATACCGGTAATTAATCGTTAGTACTATAATATACACTCTTTACACCTAGAAATAATACTATATTATTTAATATATAATTAGCAATAATAGAGCGGAGCTGTCTATAGTGTTCTTATACCCCTAAAAGTTACGGCAGCCTTTACCAATACCTATAGTGCTATAAAAGGTAGCTACTTAGCCACTAACATGTCTATAAAAAAATACGCAAAGAGAGATATAATACTTACATATTTATTACGGCCCAACTACTCACAATTTACAATTAATTCCACTACTCTTACTAGTTAGATAACGCGCAATTATAACCAGACGGTATAAACACGGATACTAATAAGTATGCTCTAGTGGCGGTAGAATATAAACAAAATGCCCATTTAGTGCCTCTATACGGTATACCATATCAGAAAAGCGTCCTATTATTATTATTATTACTTAAAGTAGAGACATTTAAAGTAACTGAAAATATAAAGGCGGGCAACCCAATTTTATATAAGACTAATAATAATATATAATAAGTTAACCAGACAATTTTAGATATTACTATATTATAACACAATAATAGCCAAAGTATACTATACAATCCTTTTTATTTGGAGTTTAATTATACCTTTTTAATATAGCTGCACTGCATTTGCTGCATAAAGAGAGACATTAACGCATTGCTTAAAGACACCGGCCTTAGCCTACTTTATAGCCTACTTAGCTTCCAATCTATAAATTAATAGGAGGAACTAATTACCGCTATTTTATTTGGCATATAAGACAAATAATAGCTCCAATTAGAGTATAAGGTAGAATTAAATGTTAAAGGCTCTAAGTAGAGGAAATACTATATTCTTTACCAGGATGTTATAAATATAATTGTCTTTCCAATTAGCTATTAACCCTTTAAAGATGTACTAGCATATACACTAAAGAGACTCTATAATAACAACAACTACTAAGTCTATAACAAGCTATATAGTGGTAACTAGTAGTAGGAGACATAAGGCAAGCTTCCTAGCAGTGCTATAGTAGTTCCTATACTTATAGCAGTCAATAAAACCTAGCTAATAATACACTATAGCAATAAATCAGCCTGGCTGGTATATCTTACTATTAGTAATCTTAACCAACAAGTCTAATGCCAATAGATATCCCCTATAAATATTCTTATTGGCTTTATACCAATTATTAAAGAAAAGGATAATAATATAAAAAGTAAAGCATATTATAAGGCGATAAGAACTATACTTAAACATAAGGGCTAAAACGGTTTAATAATCTGTTATTTAGTAAAGTTACTTAATAGATAGGTAATAAACAAAAAGCCATAGTTTATTAACTTGTCACTGTGCTAGCCCTACTACTATTGTCTAGGGAACTATATACTATATATTTTACAAGAGCTATATACAACTTTATTATTATAGCTTAGTATTACACCTATAATAAGGAGACAATATAGTATATACACCACGCCCTATATTAAATTAATATACTTAAAGGCGTATTTTAAAGTTTCCGTTTAAAGGCAAAGGATTCTAATATAGGCCATTTTAATATACTAAAATTCCATGCCCTTGTATATTTTAAGGAAAATATCTGCCTATATAGATGCGCAGATAGGTACTATACTAGCATAAATAGCAAAGCTAGACACCGTTATATTATTAAGGTATTTTATAACTTAATAAATAAATAGGATTTACTATCTTAAATCTACTCTTATAATTTAAGATAGATAGCAGTACTAGCAATAGAAGACAAAATAGCTTTTATAAATAGTAATTCTGTACTATAGTCTTCCCAGCGTCTAGAGGTATAAGTTACTTAACTAATATAGCATTTAGCAGTTGCAAAGCTTTAGTAGCCTTTAAAAGACATAAATAGGGCAATAGATTTTATCTAAAGGCCTTTTAGGTTAAAGATATGGCTTTATATATCTTATATAGTAAACTACTATAAAATCTTAGGGTTTCTAGTGTAAGGGCGCGAAGAGACTTTAGGGTAGATTTAAAGGAACAATATAAATTCTATTTAAATCTAAGGGTATAGCTCTTGTAGAGAATAAGACGTTGCGTAAAGAAGAGAAAGGAATAACCAGAGAATCTTATAATTAAATAGTTAGGGGTCTTGGTCAATACATACGCATATATACACGCGGACGGACTTCGGTAGAATTCGATTAAAGCGTCAAGTTTATCTGTTGAGTGTTTTACTAAGACATTCCTACTGTAATTAGGCTAGTCCCGTTACAGTACCCCCCCTTTAGCCGAAGGTTTAAAATAGTTCAATTTGGTTAAGAATTTATAGTTTTTATCGCGTGTTGTATTTTCGCGTTGGGTGGTGGTCTTGGCAAGGCAGATCTAACCAATTAGACAACTTTAACCGCCGGTCGAAGTTCCTTAATATCTTGCGTATTACGTAATCGCGTCACAAATGTTGTAACTTATTTTGAGTTCTTTTTAAATTTGAGTTTCGTGTCTTTATGTCAGGTGGCAGTTGTTTGCCTTTATATTATATCCATCCAGCCAGAGCAGGCCACGAAGGATGGTCCTTATAGAATTCTTTTACTAAAAAAGGCGCGTCGGCCTTAATCTAATTATAGGTTTCCTAGGTTTGTGTTTTATATCCTTTCTACTTAATAAGAAGTTTAAATTATTTAAATTGTGTTTTCTATCGCATATTATTAATTAAGTCAATAAAGTAAAAACCGTTACCGTTGTCAACAATTACGGGAGGTGGCGGCGGCACTTCGCGAGTTAAAGGTTTACCCTTTAAAGGTTATAGCAAGCTTACGTAAAACGTCGGGTGTATTTTCATCTTAGTCAGCAGTTTAAGCTTATAGGCGTATGGGCTTAGTTTCTTTTTAATTTGGTATAGGCCCGTAAACTTCTAATTAAGTTTCTTTGAGGGCCGTTAAGTCTTTATATTTTGTGTATTTAGGTAAACCATATTACCTTCTTTAAAGTCCTATGCGGGAGCTCGTCCTTTGTTTGTATGCCATTTCTATACCGTTTAAGCGTATGTTAACTCACTTTATAGTAGTTCCATTAACTGCTTTATTTAATCAGCGAAGTTGTGTGTATTAATTAACTAAATCTGTTTAATCGTGGGTCCTATTGTATTAATTTTAGATCGTGGTTTAAATCCAAGTCAAGGGTCTTGTCCGTAGGTTATATAGAACAGCGTTATGCCTATTAATTCGTTTATTATATTGTTCGCAGTAAACTTAGCTAAAGGCAGCCACTTTTCCCAGTCGTCTTACAGGTAGGAGCAGTACATTTATAGGTATTGTTCTATAATCGCGTTTACAATTTCGGTTTAACTGTCTATCTCTGGATAAAATACAGTTGAGAGTCGTATTTATATGCTTAATCGTTTGCATAGAGCTTGCTAGAAGTCTGAAACGAACTGGCTTCTATAGTTGGATATTATCAAGTTAGGGAGTCCATGCAGCTTAAAGACGTGTTTAACAAAACATTTAGCTACTAAGATAATATTAATTGAGTCCATGGGAATTATATATCGCATTTTTATAAGGCGGTTAACTACTACTATAATATTCGTAAATCCGTTGCTGCTAGGTAAATCTACCATAAAGTTAATTAAGATATCACGCTATCTTTACATTAGAATTAATAATGGTTGGAGTACTCCTTATTTCTTTATATAAAAAGTCTTTCCATAAACACACGTTCTGTATACTCGGACATATTTTCGCACATAGTTGTGCATTATAGGCCAGTAATACGCTTGTTGAACTATCTTGTACGTCTTTACACGGCCAGGATGTCCTGCTATAGGAGAGTTATATACAAATTCAAGTATCTTAAATCGCAAAGGTTTGGAATTTGGGACTACCATTTTCTGTTAATAGTATAGTCGATTATTACGAATTTCGCATTTGGCGAGTGTAATATTTTTATACTGTCGTTTTCCTATTTGAATTGCTCCCATTATATCTACTATCCATGCGTTATTCTTGTATTTGTATTCTATTAGCTCATTAATTTCCATTTCCCATTTATTAATTTCTGATTCGTTTCTATCGAGTTCCGTATCTAGGAATATAGGACGTAGTTTCTTAAAACGTTTAGGGGGTAATAAGATCTGTGATTAATTTATAATCTATTTATCTAAGGCGTTTGTAGGTAAGTCTTGTGACTGTTATATTAATATATTAGGCTTCTGATTAAGTTTGCCCAGTCAGTATATAATCTTAAAGTTAAATTATAAGAGGTATTCGGCCTAACAAATTTGGCGCTGCGTTAATTGTTTTATAGTTATAAAGTACTGTAGGTTCTTATAGTCTATTAATACGTGTATTAGAAACAACAATCCTTTAAGCTTAGGACGCCATTGTTTAAAATATCTAATAATTGCAAGCAGTTCCTTATCGTATATTTTATAGTTTAATTTAGCAGGGGCGAGTTTCCGAGAGAAAAAGGCTACTGGACGTAGCTTGCCGTTCTTATTATATTGCGATAACACTCCTCCTAGTGCATGATTAGACGAATCTATTTTAACAATACATTTAAGGTTAGGGTTAAAGTGGGCGAGAATTGGAGCAGTTATAAAATAATGCTTTAGGTCGTTAAAAGCTTGTTCGCATTTGGTAGTCCATTTAAATTTCATGTTCTTTCTTATTAGGTTTACTAATGGCTGGGCAATTTCCAAGAAGTGGTTAATAAATTAACAATAAAAGTTTGCAAATCCTAGAAATCCTTAAACATCTTATATATTGCTAGGGCTTCCCCAGTTTATAATCACGGCGACTTTCTCCGGGTCCATTTTAATTCCGTCGCGGGATATAATTAAGCCTAAGTATATAACCTCAGACGCGTGGAACTTGCATTTCTTAATATTGCATTATAAGCCCGCATCTTGTAGGCGTTTAAGAACCATTCTAATGTGTTTCTAATGTTTAGAAAGCGAGGACGAGTAGATTAAGATATTGTTAATATACGCGGTAATAAATATATCAAGGAATTTACGAAGCGTATTATTAACATATTACTAAAACGTACCGGGACCGTTTTTTACGCCGAACGGCATTACTAGGTATTCAAAAAGTCCCCATTATATACGAAAAGCTGTGTACTTCTCATCTCCTTCATATATACGGATTTTATTAAAGGCAGCGACTATATCAAGCTTTGTGAAGTACCGTGCCTTTACCAAATAGTTGAGCGTTTCTTAAATTAGGGGAATTGGATATCGGTTTTAAATCGTAATTACGTTTAGAGCTCGATAATTAATATAAAATCTTAAGCCTCCTCCTAGCTTTTTAACGAATAGTATGGGTAAGGCGAATAGAGATTAACTAGGGCGAATAAATCCTTTTTCTAGATGCTTATTAAGGTATTATTATATTACAAGCAGTTCTTCTTGTAATATACCGTATAGCGGACCGAACTTTGGTGTTATACCAGGCTTAAGTTCTATCTTAAAATCGTGCTTATCTTAGTGCGGGGCTAGTTAATCTGCAAATCATTTTTTAAACTTGTTAATTAGATCGTGGTACTCTTTGGGTACAAGAGGTTAAAGATTAATGTACTATTTTGGTTCTAGTGCTTTCTTAATATCTTCCATAGTTATAGCAAAGATTTTATAATCTCGTCTTTTTGCTAATAAGATAAAGGGTGCGGCCTATATCATACGAATTTTAAGAGGTTTTAACGTAACATCTTTACATTCTTTACTGTAATTGGCAGTAGTAGCTTTATCGTGTTGGTTTAAAGTTCGTAGCAAGGGTAATTTATATTATTTTAAATTCGAATAGTTGTGTGCATATTTGTAGGGCAAATGGTTTTTCAAGCAATAACTTCGGCAGTAGGTTATATGGAACTTTAGTGTTTCTTTAACCCAGCTAATTAAAGGGTCGTGTCGTTTTAGCTATCCGTATCCAAGTATTACCTTATAATACTTCAAAGGTGTTATAAACAGGGAAATGTATTCAAGGTGTTTACCTATCTGCAATTTCACAAAAGCGTAGTGCGTCAGTTCGCTATATATCAAGGGTTTGCCGTTAAAGCCTCGTAGGCCTTAGGGCTTATTAAGTTTCTTTAAATTTAGACGTTAAGTTTTCGCGTAGTTCGTATTAATAAAGCCTATGCTAGTAGCTCCGCTGTTTATAAGGATTTGTACTTCCTTCCATTTTCTAAGTATTTAAATTTCGCCGAGTATATTAAGGGAGTTGTGTTGTGTATTAGCGCTGGAAGAGCCTAGACACTTATACTCTTCTACTTTTTATTCTAAGGCGTAACTTGGCCCTAGGATAATTCGTTTTCCGAGTTAACCAAAGGTAAGGTGCTTTGTGGCATCCGAGTACAATTTATAGAACGGTTACGACTTGAGGAATGGGTACGATTTAAGGATTAGAAGGAACTACGGCGGACCTTTTTAAAAGGGTAAATTCGACAATTCCTTTAGATATATCCCTTTTTACTATATCTAAAGCATTCTCCATTTGTGGCTCGAGTTCTTTGTTTATTAGTTCCTAAGGGTACATAGGATTGAGCGGCATTGAGGTCCATAGGGTTATATATAGGGCTTTTAGGTTTTGGAGACGGATCGCGCTTTGGGGTATATACCGGTTTTATAGGGTTCTAAACGCGAGGCGTGGTTAGCTTTAGAGAATAAGTCTGTTTGTTATATTAAAGGTCCTTATTAATTCGTTGACATATTATAGCGAATTTGGGCAGGTCTTTTAGTAGTTCCCTACCTACTAACTGGGCTCTAATCTCATCCGAAATAGCTTATTAAAGAGTAGTAACTTTAGCGGCTTTATTCTAATCTAGCTCGCTAATAAGGCCTAAAAATTCCGAAAAGAAGCTAGTAAAGTCTTGGTTCCGTTATTATAGGTTTTTAAGTTTAGTAACAGCTGTGTATTTATAGCTAGCGTTATTATACGTTCTTTCTAGTAGAGAAATAAAGATTTCAAAATTAATAAAGGTGCCGTTACGAAAGAATGGATCTATAGTTCATACAGTGTCCTTGTTTAAACAAGACATTCCATAGCTAATTTTGCTAGCATCGGTAGGGTATCAGTTGTGGTTTGTTAAAAGTTTAAGACGGAGCTTGGTTACAAAGGGACGTAGGTTATTTTAATTTCCATCAAACATTAGAGGGTTGGGAAGCTTTTTAGATTTTATAATGGGTATTGGATTTGTTATAGATATAGGTTGAGTTACCGTTACTGGTTTAAGGTTTGTGTTTAACGGGCCAGGTTCGGATACAGTTATTTCGATCTTATTTATAGGTGTTACTGTCGGGGTTTCTAACGCGAGTACTTTGGCGTCGTAGAGTTCTTTGTGTATTGCTTTAATTAATTGCTAATGCTGGGCTTCTAGTATAGCTCGTTACTGGGCTAAGGCATCCGTAAAGGACTGTTGTATTATAGTCATTTGTTCCCTAACTAGGGTTATAATAGTTGACGTGGCGGATTCGAGTTCGTTTGCCATTTTGAGGGTAGTGGTATTAACGCAACGTAATGTAAGGGCGCGAAGAGACTTCAGGGTAGATTTGAAGGAACAATATAAATTCTATCTAAATCTAAGGGTATAGCTCTTGTAGAGAATAAGACGTTGCGTAAAGAAGAGAAAGGAATAACCAGAGAATCTTGTAATTAAATA
>Ga0307507_10005358_pt1 | contig 21188 bp, 5 predicted proteins | sample 7_EM_MG_FD_207223 | JGI IMG/M metagenome (GOLD analysis project Ga0307507, IMG submission 207223) | Populus trichocarpa ectomycorrhiza microbial communities from riparian zone in the Pacific Northwest, United States - 7_EM | ecosystem: Host-associated > Plants > Roots > Unclassified | place... | reverse complement strand
GCCTCCATAGGAGAGCCCCGTGCTCTCGCGTACACCTCGCGTACAGCTTACGTCAGCTACGCGTAGGTATATCACCTCCTTACGCCCTCGACCCTTACGATCGATCGCGTAACGTCTTGTAGACTCCCCAAATACATACGTTCTATAGCCATTGCCCCCGTCCCGTAACACTCTATATCCACAGTTAAATTTTAATTACTAGTAACGCCGCTTTTTTAACACCCGTTAAGTCCTATACATAGAGCCTACTAAGCGCTTTCTGCTTATACTAGAATGGCAAAAATCAGCTATGGGTTAATAGAGTTATTCGCGTTTTAAGTTGCGCGCTGCTATTATAAAGCACCCTAAAGCACCCTATTAAACTTATATTACACTAAAATAAGCCCCTAGGGGGCTGTAGATAAAGGCTTTAATAGAACTTATTAAAATTTAGATATAGATAATATATATAACTATTTTAAAGCTTTTCTACCTGCTTAAAGCCATTTATAAAGCTAATCTAGTAAGCACTATATCTGCTCCTGCTGTAGATTAACCTACTATATAGCCGCCTCTTTGCTAACCTTTTAGGCTTATATAACCCACTTAATCTCCTTAATAACCTTAAGCTATAAGGAGTACTATTAAACCTCCTTCTACTAGCTAGCCTACTATCCACTACCCTATTTAGAATCTAGCGCTACTATAAAAGGATTACCCTCTAGCCCTTTAGTCCACTTATGCTAAAGGGCCTATATAGAGTTTACTATATAGCTTATATAGTATATAGGAGGAGACCTGGACCCAGGCTCTAGCTGGAACTGCAGCTCTAGCTGCGGTAGTAGCAGTAGTAGCTATAGTAGTAGTAGCGGTAAAGCTATATGGGAAGGAGAGCCTATAGCGCTTACCTAAGCAGATATATATCTATTAGATTCTATAATAGATAGAGCTAAAGGGGCTGCTTCTATAGGCGGATATAGGGGGTTAGTAGACTAGTATACTGCTACTATAGCTAAAAGGGGTTCTAGTTAAAATATAAGGCCTTTAGATATTAGTAGTTAAAGCTATAAAGACTAGGCTCCCTAGGACTTATTTAGATAGTCTAATAAGCCCTTAACCTTACTAGCTGTCTACTTATTTTTAGCGTATAGAGCCTTTAATTAGTTGGTAAGGAGCGGTATAGCCTAGTAGAGAATTAATAGCTAGTTTAGGCTCCCCTCTTCCTATAGGTAGGGCTCTAGCTCCTATATAAAAGCCTTATACGCCTTATACTAAAAAATAGGGTAGCTCTATACTAGATGGCTTAGGAATATTTTATGGAGGGCTACTAAGTCCTATAGAATAACCTTATAGAGGTAAAAGAGAAGGCTTATAACCCCTATAGCGGCAAGGTTATTAATCTAGTATAGCTATAGGCTAAAACGGCCCTTTTATTTGTCTAGTTTAGGCTATATTATTAATAGCAGCGTATTAGGTAGTGTAATATCTATATAGCGGATTTTAAAGCAGCCTATCTATAAGGGGTGCCCTACTATTAACCTTATAAACTCTTATAGAAGAGAGTTTAAGTAATAGCCTATATCTGCTCTTAGTTCTACTTCCTAGCGCATTAAATCTAGTCCTTACTAACCCCCTTTAGCTCTACTATCTTAGCGCTAGCGCTCTGCCTAATATATAGTCGGACACTAAAAGTCTGTATGCTCACCCTAAAACCCCACTAAATTTTAGCCAAAAGTTGCCCTTTTTACCTTTAATTTTCTTTACTAATACACTATAATAAAATTAGTAATTCAATTTATATGTAAATAAATACTATTTTTTTTAAAAATAATTAAATTTAAACAAAATATTAAGAAATTAAAAAGTTATAGAAGTTGAAAGTTAAAAGACTTTAATTTTTTAGTCTCGCTAAGAGATTTCTTAGTAAAAGAGTAAAATTATTAAAAGTTTAACTTCTAGCTTTTATAACTTTTTATTTTTTTAAAATAATAGTATTTATTTTATATATAAATTAAAAAATTATGTTTATTATAGTGTATTAGTAGAGAAATTTAAAGGTAAAAAGGGCAACTTTTGGCTAATTTTGGTGGGGTTTTAGAGTGTGCACACAGACTTTTGGCATAGTACTATATATCTTCTTCTTTAAGAAGACGCTAATATACTAGAAGGCCTTTACAACCTAATCTCGCTATAAGTTATATAAGAGGGCCGCCTTACGGTCCCTTATACTGCTCTTAATTAGGCGTATATTATACTATATTAAGTGCCTACTAAAGTCTAAAAATGGCTTAGTACTAAGATCTTAGTGGTATAAGAGATAGAAGGCTAGCCTACTAAGTATATAAATAAGCAGTCTCTTGTTCTGTAGGGCCCTAATAGTTTTAAAACGGCTATGCTGGTTCTACTTGCCTATATATATAGTAAATATTAAGGGCATATAGCGTGTGGGGCCTTTACCCTTAAACTTAAAGGTAAATAGATCTAAGATCTTAGCGGAGCGTCTGTTACCGCTATAGGTAAGCATATAGTAGCCTAGTAGGATATTAATAAATATGCGGAAGTAGCACTTTAGGGATAAGATAGCGCCCCTAGTCTAGAGCTTGTGGTAGACGCTTTAAAACTCCTCCTTGGTATAGCTATTAAGGAGGGTATTTCTGCCCTTATTAGTAAACTGCTCTTTCTTATACTACGCATCCCTCTACTATAGCGTCTTTAGGTACTCCCTAACGCTATCCTCCCGTAAAAATAGGTGGCTGTTTATTCTTATGGCTTTCTATATCTAATAGAGGTCTATTAGAGTAGTAATATAGCTATAAACTAACCGCTATAAGAGACGCGTCTCCTCTTAGGGTATGTTACTATTAGTTTTATAGCTCTTCCCTTTTAAGGGCCGGGCTATAACCTCCTTAATAAGAAAAAGAAGTAGCTTATTCTCTATAATGGTATTGCTATTATAATACTGCTTCTATTTATAGAAGGCCTAGAGCTAAATAATACGTTAGCCGTAGGGCGCGATGGGGGTATTATATCCTTTTTACCTTAAACTCTCTCTGCTTTAGTTTGTATATTAAAGATATATTCTTAGGCCTAGTGGCATACATAAGGGCAAGGACATGCTGCGCGTTAGCGCGTAATTTGGCATTATTAGCGATATTAATCTCTATATAGTTAGTTAGCGCTATCTTATATAGCAGGTATAATAGTAGATATACTACCGCGATTAAGGATTAGGTAGGAAGGACTTTTTTATATATACTTAAGGCCCTAATAGCCCTAATTACTGTGTGGTTAGCGTTTATTAGCGGCTTAATTAGCAGGTAGTCCCTAATACGCGTATTTTTACAGCCTGGCACTTATGGCGCTATAGAGATCCTTAAATCTAACCTAGGTGGCTGGCTAAATATATAATTTCCTAGCTGACCGAGGATAAGCCAGGCCTTGTATACTAGTAGATCCAGCTAAAATAACCCTAGGCTAGCCCTAGGCTAGCCCCTACTACTCTCCTGTTTTCCTAATATAGGAAAGTAAGAAGTTTATAAAAGGAGAAGATTGGATTTATTTAGGCTAGAATTAAGCTAGCAATTTGTAACAAAATAAAGCACGTAGGAGCCTTATTGTAGATTACTATATATACTAATTTCGAACAAGCGGTTCTAAATACTAAGGATATGGTAAGGAACTAGACCTCTCCTAGTAAGAAGCTAGGGGGTAACTAAAAGCGTAGGCGCTTTAGTAGTAATATAGGGTAGACCTAAGCTTTAAAGAAGCCGTTCCTAAAGAGAACTTTAAAATAGTTAAAGTTGGGCCTTAAGTAGTAGGAAAGACTCCTATAGCTAACCTAATACCTATTTACTACCTGTCGACCTAAATCAGGTCCTTACTGCCCTAACTTAGCTACCTATTAGCGACTTGGTCAATCGAGGCACGAGCACAGCAAGAGGGTCGCGCAAGCCTATACGATTGGATTGTCTATAAACGAGGATCCAAAGCTAAAGAAAGGAAACAAGAAGAACGGAAACACCGCTCGAAGTTATATACAATCTTCTAGTTACGTAATGGCAACTTGCCGCAACTTGCCATCACGTGACGGCAATTTGCTAGTGCTATGACATTACCCCCCCCTCCAAAAAAGCCTGCCCTCAGGCTTTATATATCCGTATTACCCCTACAGGGCATTCTTGTCCTTATATTCTATAGGCAACCTATCATCCTTACTATGCTAGCATTCCATCCATTTATCCAAGTACTTTGGCGGTCTAGGTTCGTTAGGGTAACAGCTATAGAACTCTTATAACTTGTAGGGACTGCCTATAAAATTCCATATAGGGTACTAAGTAGGGTCTGGATTATATCCTTTCCAACTTACACGGTACTTTAGTATTCCCCTTACAAATTTGCAGGCTAGTATTTCTTTAATTTCATATTTATTATCGCCATTAACTTAAATCGGCAGGGGCAGTTTATTCTTTTATCTAGGTAATAGTGTAGAAGGGTACAGTGTCTCTCAGATAGGAAAGTCACGGTACTATCTATCTATCAGTCTGTCTGTCTGTCTATCTGTCTATCTATCTCTCTATCGGTAATAAAGAAAGAAAAGAATGTATTCCATAAACTGGTAGGGTCGTAATATATAAGAGGGAGGGAAGCCGAAGGCTCTATAAATATAGGAAAATGCCAAGACAGTAGGCGACGTCCAATCTACACCACCACATAAGGTTATTTATAGCTTTTTATAGCTTATCTAGTAAGAATTTAGGGTAGACCTTAATTAAATCTGGGAGCTTTACTTTATATAAGTTGCCTCTTTTCTTAAGAACCTTATACAGTCCTGTTATCTAATAGTCTAGCTTATAGCTAGGCCGCTCTGTCCTCTAGTTCTTTATTATAACCTAGACCTTATCGCCTATAGTAAAGTCGGGCTTACGCCTATACTTATTTGCCTACTATTCCATTAATTTTTAGGCCTTTTTTAGGTTTATACGGGCTACTTTTTAGGCTTCTTCTAAGCGTTTAGCATACTGCTAGGCTTCCTTATAGGATAGTTTCTCACATACGGTCTAGGGTCCTTCTAGTCTTTCCCAGTCAAAGCTTATATAGGGTAAGTACCCTATTTCTAGCTAGATAGGTGCAAATCCTATAGAGTTATAGGGTAGGGTAGCCTGGGCGTAGTCTATTAGCAGTAGCAGTTCGGCCTAATTATCCTAAAAGTAGTTAATAAAGGGTTGGAGTCTCTAGTCTAAATACTAGTTTATAATTTCTATCTAGCCATCTATCTAGGGGTAGTATACTATAAAAAGCTTTAGCCTAATGCCTAGGATCTAGGTAAACTCGTTCCAGAAAGCAGATATAAACTATGGGCTATAGTTAGACATAATAGTATCTAGTGGTCCATAAATTTGGTAGACGTAATAGACGTATAGTTAGGCCACCTCTTTTGCATTAATATTCTTATAACAAGGGATTAAGAACAGGCGCTTACTAAAGCGGTTAACTATAACTATAGCTATATTATATCCATTACGGTCTATAGGTAGCTTATAAAAATCCATAGAGATATACTGCTAGGGGCGCTCTAGTATTAGAAGTGGTTTTAATAATCCTAGGGTCTTATCTTATAGAATTATAGACCTACAGTAGTTATTGCAGTTCCGTATATAGCGGTTAATATCTATAACCATTCTAGGCCAGTAGTAGCGGTCGCCAATAATCCTATAGGTCTTATTTTTTCTAGGGTAGGCTATAGAGACCTAGGTATATGCTTCGGCAATAAGCCGGGTCTGTAAGTTCTATTCCTCTACTACTACTAGCCGTTCCTAATACTTAAGTAATCCATTTTTAAGGGACTATGGACTAGTAACATTCTTTGCCTTTTTATAGTACTCCTATAGAGAAGAGGCCGTACAGTTTGCCTACAGCAGTTTATTAATAAGGTTAAGTTCCATAGAGTTAATAGGATATATCTTGGTATCTAAAGAGTCTGTATTTAGTTCCGCCTGTATTTAGGGGTTAAGGTGCTCTAGTCGTAGCAGCATCTAGGTCTATAATATAATCTTTACAGCTATCTAGTTATCTAGGTCTTGTTTATACCTTATAAGGGCATCTACATAGTTAGTTGCGCCTAGCCTATATATAATTAGGAAGTAGAACTAAGATAGGATATCCGCCTAGCATACCTGCTAGGCTATAAGGGCCTTTATTATTATAAAGTATTCTAAGGCCTTATAATCTAAAACCACCTTAATAGGCTTAGGGGTCCCTTCTAGCTATATACGCCAGTGCTAAAAGCTAGAGATAATAGCTAGCATTTCTTTATTATAGATGTGGTAGTTTAGCTCAGCATCTATTATAGTCTTTAAATAGTATACAATAGGGTGCTATTCTCTATCCAGTTACTTTTAGGAAGAGATACCAGCTATTACGCTATCTAAGGCATCAGTTTCTAGCATTAAGGGCTGTTTTAGGTTAAAGTAGGCAAGTAGAGGAGCCGATACTAGCTATTTTTTAAGCTTATTAAAGGCCTGCCTATATATGGCGTTAAAGTAGAAGGGCTGGTCTTTCCTAGTAAGATAGTTAAGAGGCTAGGAGATCCTGCTATAGTCCTTAATAAAGCGTTAGTAGAAGTTACAGAAACCTAAAAATAATTATACCCCCTTTACGGTCCGTGGGGGTATCTACTAGTTAATTATAGCTGTTTTTTCTAGGTCTGCCTTAATTCCATTTATACTAATAATAAACCCTAGGCACTTAGTGCGCTTAATACTAAATTCTAACTTCCTAATATTAGCCTAGAGACTAGCTTTATAGAGCCGTTATAGAACTTTATAGATATGCTCCTTATATTCCAGTTCATTCTTAGAGTAAATTATAATATTATCTAGGTAGGCTGTGTAGAAGTCATTAAGGTAGTTAAAGAGTATATTATTTATATACCATTGGTACGTAGCCAGTCCATTAATTAGTCTAAAAGGTAGTACTTTATATTTATATAATCTGTAGCGGGTCTAAAATATAGTAAGATTTTTAGATCTAGGGTCTATTCTAATTTAGTAAAAAGCCTAACAGATATTAAGATTTATAAAAATCTTAGCCTTACTTATATAGGCTAGTGTTTCTTTAAGTAAGGGTAGTGGATATTGGTCTTTATGGGTTATATAGTTTAGTTTATAGTAGTTAATAGAGAAACGGAGTTTGCTATTTAGCTTTTTTATAAAGAGAATAGGTAAGGTAAAGGGGACTTAGCTAGGCTTAATAAAGCCCTTATTAAAGTTATTAATAATATACTGCTTAGTGGCCTATAGCTTGTCGGTAGATTACTAGCAGAGGGGGCTATAACTAAGGGTGTTTTCTTTATTAGGCTTAATCTTAATCTTATAGTCATATAGTTAGTAAGGCGGGAGTATATTAAATACTGCCTTAGAGAATATATCCTTAAATTCCTGGTATTAGCAGAGTAGTTTCTATTTTACTAGCTCCTTATCTATAAGCTTACTTTCCCTACTGTCACAGGACACCTCTATAATACCTTATATACGTCCACCTGTTTCCACTGTCTCGACCTCTATATTAACAACTCAGTTAATTAAGGCACGTGAGGGCAATCTAAGGCAATTTGCCATTATGTGACGGCAATCTACGGCAATCTACCGTCCTCCACCATATTCCGCTGAATTCTGCTAAGTTCTGCTAGGACTATAACCTAAAGCCTATTCTACCCCGTGCACGTATTAACTAAGCAACTAAGTTAACAATATATACCCTTTTCTTCCCATTTCCTTACTTTCCTTCCTTACGCAACGCCTTAACTTTATCACGCAGTTTATATACATAGCTTAATAATATCTACCTTGCTATATATTATCACCACTTATGCTCGCTCCATAACACTACGTTATGTTAACCTTATATACTACCCTCTAAAATGCAGAACGACCCTAAAGCCCCTATAATAGCCACTGGCATTATATCTACACTCCAAAAACAATTAGCAAAGATACAGAAGTTCTTTATAGACGCCCTCGTATAGAACTAAGCTACTTTAACTCAACAACAAGCTAAATAAGAGGTATAACACCTGCAAATAATTAAGGACCTCTAAGAAGAAGTCCACACCCTTAAGATGCCCACACTAGGGCCCTAAGACCAAACGCCTTCTTTAAAGACAAACACGCGGGATAAGAGTCCCAAACCTATAGTAACTATTCACCCCAAACCAACTACCGCACTATAACGATCCAAACAACTACTAGACCCTCTAATATTTACTAGTAAACGATAAGAACTCCAATTATTCCTAAGCCAGCTTAAAAATAAGCTAACTAGTAATACTAACTGCTACCTAACTAAAGCCAACCGACTCTGCTACGCCTTAAGTTAACTAGGAGGAGACATAGCTAACCTTATTAAACCCCTTTAACCAAACTTAGTATAAAGTCTAGTTGTACTACTTAAAGCCACGTATAGTAACCCGAACTGCCAAGCTACTACTTAGAGGAAGATAAACTATATAACTTAAGGAACAAAAAGCTTTCTAGTATACTTCTCCAAATTTAACTATTACGCAAAGGAAACAGGCTGGAATAACTCCGCACTAGTTAATAGCCTTATTAAGTCCCTAAGCCCTAAACTAAAAACCTCCCTAATAGGTATAGACCTACTAGGAGCCCTTAACGCCTGCGTAAACGTTATTAATAAACGGTATAATAATATACTACGCCTAACACCAAAGTCTACTCCTTAATACAATACGACAACTCTATAAACGTCTATTAAGTTATTATCTTAGCCTAAGCACCCCAACGCCATAGATATTAATATAGGGACCCTAGAATACGCTCTACTAGGGTCCTCTAAATAAGAATAACACATTAAGCTAGGCCTTTGCTTTAAATATAGAAGCAAAATATATATTTTAAAATACTACTCCGTCCCCATGCCCCAACATGACTTATAAACGGCTAACATTAACAACTGTTTACTGTATTAATCCTCTAGTTACCATCCCCAATATTTACATAGTTCCAGCCCCGCATCTAGTAAGCACCACTTATAAGGACAAAGTTATAACTAATGTTCTATAGAAACCCCTTCCTGCTTGCTACTAAAAGGTACCTCTTAGAGTTAAGTTGCTCTCCAGGACAGCTATGTCACAGAATCTCATTAAATACATTAAATGTTACAAAATCTAACTCTTAGGATCGTAGTATAACCGTTAACTGCCGTCTTTAGCAGAAAGGTTAATAGGCTAACGCTTAAGTCCTAATTAACACAGGAGCTAGCAGCATAGGATTTATTAATAAGATCTTTATATAAGACAATAGGTTTACCCTAACACCCCTTAACCAGTATATTAACGTATTTAGATTTAATGGTAAACGCACTATCTTAGGCCGTATTACTTATGTAGCGGCCCTAAGACTCCAATACCTAAACCATAAAGAATTAATTAAACTCTTTATAACTACCCTAGGTCACCTAGTGATCCTTAAACAACCCTGGATAAAGCTATATAAGGTAACCATTAATTAGGACAACCTTAAGCTTCTATTTACCGCCTCCCGTTATAAACAGAAATGCTTTATAACTTACTACTTAAGCCCTAAACCAAAATCTAAAGAATCCACCAGGATTTACTAGTTTAAAATTTCTACCAATATCTACCCTACACCTAAAAAGTCCACCCAATTCTACGAACCCGAGAATTCCACTAAATTCCACTAATATAAGACTTCTACCGACGTCCACTAAGAACCCAAAAATAAAATATAATATAAACTGACTCTAACTGCTGCACCCCGAACCAAGTAGAAGCTTAAGCTTAACATATAAAAGTACCAGAAGAACTAGTATTCTACTATAAAAAGGATACTTAAAAAACCCGAACCTAAATCTAATATTAACTCTATACCAGATACCAAACCTAAAGCCGAACTAGAAACTATATAAGAAACTAAGGACAATCTAAGCTCGCTTAATACCTTAGATATCTATATAATTGGAGCTACTCTACTAGCATAACTTGCCAGGAAACCGGAACACATAATCTTTACTATTATAATGGCTGACATTAAGAAGGCCTTAGTACTAAAAAAGTATACTAACCCCGCCATAAAGGTACCTATAGAGTACCATGATTACCTAGACGTATTCTTATAAAAGGAAGCCAATAAGCTACCAGAACGCCGTCTATATAATTATAAGATTGTAGTTAAAGAAGGAAAACATCCTGGATTTAGACCCTTATATAGAATGTTCTAAAACAAACTCTAAGTATTATAGAAGTACTTAAACGAACATTTAGACAAAGGATTTATTAAAGTAAGTTCTTCACCTGTAGCCGCACTAGTAATCTTTATTAAGAAACCTAGCGGCGGTCTGCGCTTCTACGTAGACTACTAAGCTTTTAATACTGTCACTGTTAAGAACCAATACTCAATCCCATTAATCTAAGAGACACTGAACCAATTAAGTAAGGCTCGCTACTACACGAAGCTTAATATTATCCACGCATTTAACCGTCTCCAAATTGCAAAAGGAGACAAATAGCTCACTATATTTTGTACTTGATATAGATTATTCAAATATTTAGTAATGCCATTTGGCCTTATAAACGCCCTAAGTTTATTCTAATACTTTATAAATAACACCCTGCGCCTATACTTAGACGTCTTTTATACTGCTTATATTGACAACATCTTAATATACAGCAATAATCTGGCTAAATACCAAAAATATGTTAAACTGGTTTTGCAAGCCTTGTGTGGAGCCAGCCTATAATTAGACGTAGATAAATACAAGTTCTATAAAACGGAAGTCTTATATCTTGGACTTATTATTTCTATAAACGGTATATAAATGGACCCTAAGAAAGTTAAAGTAATTATAAACTGGTAAGAACTTAAAAACGTTAAGGACGTAAGGGCCTTTATAGGCTTCGCCAACTTCTACTAACGGTTTATTAATAACTTCTCCGCCTTAGTTTTACCCCTTATGGCCTTAACCCAAAAGAACAAAGCCTTTATCTTTAATAAGGAATATAAGAAGGCCTTTACTTATCTAAAGGTTATATTTACCACTGCACCTATACTTTAACACTTCAACCCAGACCAAATAAGTGTTGTAGAAGCTAACTTATCTAATTACGTTACTAGAGGCATTCTGTCTTAATATAATAAGGAAGGAGTATTACACCCTATAGTATACTTTTTAAAATAACTAAGCCTAGCTAAATATAATTACAAGATCTATAACAAGGAATTGCTGGCCATTATTAGATACTTTAAGCAATGGCGACTAGAACTAGAAGGAACTAGATTCCTAATTAAAGTTCTTAGCAACCATAAGAACCTACAGTACTTTATAACCATAAAACAGCTAAGCCACCGTTAAGCCCACTAGTTAGAATATCTGTCCCGATTCCGATCCTCAATTATATACCACCTAGGTATTTAAGGCCAGAAGCCTAATACCCTAACCTAACGTTTATAAGACGTATTAGCTTAAAAAGAAGCGCGCTCTTACTATAATCAAACTCTACTCCGCCCTAAGCTATTTAATCCCCCTATTAAAGATCTTATGGTATACACCCTTAAAATAACCAATTGAACTATTGAACAGATTATAGTTAATAAATATTTAAATAATAAATTTATTTAAGAGACGCTTAAGCTAATTTAAAATAGCGTTAGATGCTCTAAAAAGATTTCTCTAAGCAAGTGTAAAGTCTATAGAAACTGCTTATACTACTAAAACCGCCTAGTTATCCCTAATTATAATAAGCTTAAGCTTAAGCTCCTTAAACACATATATAACCTACTAGTAGCCGGCCACCCAGGCCGAGGAAAAACCCTAGAACTGCTCTAATAAGAATACTACTGGCCGAATATATATAATATAATACAAAGGTACGTCTCTAGCTACTATACCTGCTAACGAGCTAAAGCTTTATATAAAACGTACAATAGCTTTCTAAAGCCACTGCCTGTTCCAGACTAAAGATAGAAGGACATCTTAATTAACTTTATTGTTAATCTCCCCACAAGTAAAGGCTGTATAAACATTATAGTAATTATAGACCAACTATCCAAAATAAGACACTTAATCGCCTGTCCTAATATATTAACACCTACTATTGCCTAACTGTTCCTAGATTATATATGGAAACTCTATAGACTCTCTAAAACAATTATCTCCAATAAAGGTAGCTAGTTTGTCTCTGTATTTTAGAAAGAACTAACTACCTAACTCCGCATTAAAGCACTATTATCTATAGCATACTACCCAGAAACGGATGGTTAAATAGAATGTGTAAACGCTATAATGGAACAATATATTTAAATATACACGTCGTATCTATAAGACAACTAGATAGACTGGCTTGTATTCGCCAAGTTTACTGCAAATAACTGTGTCTTAGAAACTATAAAGGTCTCCCCATTCCTAGCCAACTACAGCTAGCATCTACAAATGGGTTTTAAACCCTTTAATAATATCCCTTACCTAGCTTATTAGGCCTTACAAGTTACAGAAGTAAATTAATTTATAAAAAAGATGGAAGAACTATAAGAGTTCCTTACTAATAAAATAATATAGGCCCTATCTGTCTATAAAGCCGCAGCAAATAAGAACCAAACCCTAGCACCGGCCTACTAAATTAGTAACTTTATCTGGCTAAACACAAGAAATCTAAACACAAAACAACCTACTAAGAAACTTAATTAGAAGAACGCCGGCCCTTATAAGGTTGAAAAAGTTATCTCTTCTTACGCCTACTAACTAAAGCTCCCTAATATAGTTAAAATCCACCCTGTATTTTATATGTTAGTTCTCCATCCTACCGCCCCTGTATTAGACGCCCTGCCTAGACAGATCTAAGACCCTCCCCCACCAGTTAAAGTAAATGGTAAGGATAAGTACCTCGTTAAAAGAGTTAATGACATTAAGTATAATAAATAGAAACGCAAATATATATACCTTATAAAATGGAGAGGCTTTACTAAGCCCTTATGGGAACCCATTAACTCTATAGGACTTATATAAGCCGTAGAAGACTTTTATAAACTCTACCTAAAACTACTATAGCCCTATCTCGCAGAAGCTCGAGTTTAAAGGGGAGGTACTATTATAGGACACCTCCGTAACACCTTATACACGTCTACCTGTTTCCACCATCTCAATCTCTATATTAATGACTTAGTTAATTAAGGCACGTAACGGCAATCTAAGGCAATTTACTATTATGTAACGGCAATCTGAGGCAATTTGCCATCACGTAACGGCAATCTACGGCAATCTGCTGTCCTCTACTATATTCCGCTAAATTCTGCTAAGTTCCGCTAGGACTATAACCTAAAGCCTATTCTACCCTGTGTATATATTAACCAAGCAACTAAGTTAACAATATATACCCTTTTCTTCCCGTTTCCTTACTTTCCTTCCTTACGCAACACCTTAACTTTATTACGTAGTTTATATATATAGCTTAATAATATCTACCTTACTATATATTATCACCGCTTGTGCTCGCTCCGTAATGCCTATTAAGCTAGTTACGGGCTAGGGCTTCCTTGTCTTTAATTATCTGGTTAATTTTATATAAGCTAGTTATAAAGGCAATAGTATTAGGCTGTTTTAAGTTCTAGTAGAACCCTATAGCACTAATATAGCAGATATTAACTAGTAGGAGGTTTATAGGTTTCTTTACGGATGTTCCATGGACTATATTTTATAGTAAAGGGTTTATAACCCTCTTCAGCTCCTATTCTATTTTCCATAAGTTATCCTTTTAGTTTATATATTTAGTATAGTGTCTAATATTCCTTACTGTTCTTTATAGCTGTATAGGGCCTAAGCCAGCTGGCTTATTACTAACTTCCTAGGTTTTTAGTGCTAGTGGTGTGATATTGGTAGTCTAGGGACGGCGTAGTATACAAACCCATTATAAATTAAGCTGTATGTCTTTCTTAAAGGCCTAGTCCCTATATATAGTATCGGCCTAGTAAACAGTGTCTATCTATAGCCGTATAAGATTTTCTATTATAATGCTGATTTCCTTTATAAAAGAAGGTGTTAGGGGTATAGTTTTAGGCTAGATAAGCCGCCTACTCTATATATTGAGCTATAAGCCTAGGTAGGCTAGCCATTTTCTTTTTAAGATTATATTATAGCTTCCTAGGTCCGTAATAAGAAAGGGGATATTATACTGCCTTTGTCTATCTATATAAAGGTAAATCCATAAGATAGTTATAATAGGTGGTCCTATTTATCTATTATACCCATAAATAGGAATTGGTTTAGGCAGTTCCTTAAGGGGTATATTTAAAAAGTTAGCCAGCTTTATAGTATACTGTATATCTATTAAGGCAAAGCTATTTACTTTAGAGTTAGCTAAAGCAGAGGTTAAAACTTAATATCTATTGTAGAATAAAGTATAAGGGATAGTGCAGCTCCTCTTACTAACTAGCTAACCTAGATTAATATATAACATATTAATTCCTTTTAACCCTAGAGAGGAGTCTTGCTCTAGGGTTCCTTTTTTTCTAACTCTATACTATTCTCCTAAATTAATAGGACTTTATTTGTCTTTGCCGCTATTAGGTAGTCTTTTATAAAGTAGTCTTTTTAGCCGTATAAGAAGCAGGCTCCTTAATTGCTAAGGGCCTGTCTATAGGGGTTGCTATATATAGGTTAAGTATTTGCTAAACCCGCAGCGGGGCTAGCTGCACAGCTGGCCGCTAGGCTAATAGTAGGTGGTATAATTAGTGCCGTAGGGGTTGCAGATCTTACTGGGGCGCTATAGCCCATTCTTATAATACTTATATTCTGGTTAGTAGAGCTTCTAGTCTTATACTACTTAGTATATGCCTTAATTTGGCAGAGGCCCTGGTTAATAGCTAGGTACTAGTCCATAAGTTCCTTTAGCATCTATATAGTAGTATAAACTAGCAGCACGGCGCGCTATAGGTCTAGGGTAAGCTTATTAAAGAGGTCTAGCATTAAATCTTCCTAGGGAATTTAAGCCTGTCTAGCTAGGTGTAGAAAGCGGGTCTAGAAGACTAAAAAGGTCTCTATTATTTTTATATTAAGGGCTTTATAATTAAGGCAGGCGTTTTATATTTTAAAGGGGTCCTTATAAATAGAAGATAGGTAATTAATTATCTCTTCTTTAGAGAGGAAGGGGTCTACTAAGTCCTAGGCATATTGCGGACATAGATACGTCTATATATCCCTACTAGTACGGCCAAAGACATAGGCCATTTTAGCTTAGGTAGTAGGGAAGTGGTCCATATTAACTTTAAGCTTATCTTGCAGTTAAAGCTTCTAATTATTAAAGGTAGGGTTGGTTCTGTCTATAAGCAATAGGGGGTCCGTAACCTTCGCGGACTATAATAATGCTAATGCTATATAATAGGCTAGTGTCACGGGACTCACTCGTTCTCACGTCTCTGCGCGTCTTTGACGTTCTTGACCCGTGCTCACGTTCGTCCCGAGACACCTACGCACGTTCCCCTACAGCCCCTATTTATACCCGTACCTGGCACACAAAGACTCTTCTTCTTCATCCAATGTCTTTGTATCAACCACGCATAGTTACGTGTACGTAGCCTTCTCAATTACTACCTCGTTTAGTGCATTGTATCCCGGCTCGTGCCTACTCCGTGACAGCTAGGGCCTTAAGGACTGTAGTAAGTCTTTAGGTGTCTAATAACTCCTTACTAGGTATAGAGGTGTCTCTAGTTTTAAGCAGCTCTTAAAGCTGTTTAATTTCAGCATTAGCTGCTACGAGCTCTTCCTAGGGGGTTAAGACGGCGACTGTTTTACTATTGGAGGTATTTGTAGGTCCTACAGCAGCTTTGCCGGCTGCTGTATTTCTTGGCATGGTAGTAGGGGTTTTAGGTAATTTCCGGTGTTTGTTTATTTTCTAGGGGTTCTGGTCCATATGTATCCTATTCCTAGGTTTCGCGTTCTATTTGTGTTCTTTTGGTTCTATCCTATCCTTAGGGTCCTGTTCTGTGTCCTTGTGGTCCTATTCTGTGTCCTTGTGGATATATTTAAGTTCCTTCTTAGGAAGAAAGAGAGTAGAATGAGCTTTGGATAATATTAGCGACTCGGTCAATTGAGGCACGAGCACGGCAAGAGGGTCGCGCAAGCCTGTACGATTAGATTGTCTATAAACGAGGATCCAAAGCTAAAGAAAGGAAACAAGAAGAACAGAAATACCGCTCGAAGTTATATACAATCTTCTAGTCACGTGATGGCAATTTGCCAGTGCCGTGACACTACCTATCATTGACTTAGTCATTGACTTAGTTATTGACTTAGTTATTAACTTAGTCACCTACTCCTTGTTTCTATTGCCACCTTTTACCCTCCTTCTCTTTCCTTTCCTACGCCTTTCCTTATGTATATATAGAGGTCTTAGAACCACATTTCAATAGACAGAGTCCTTATTTAATTTTTATAATCGGTGCACGGATATCTAGTTAACACTACCCTTATAGAAATACTTTAAAAAGTTAAAGGAAAACTTTACCAGGATTTTTTTTTGGGGGCATGTTGGTATAGCCGAAAATTAGGGTCTACAAAACCTGCGTAAGTCGATTTTAGCGATTTGCTATAAATATATAGGCTACTTATACACCCGCCTATCCTATCTATGTGTTTTTAACAAATCTCTATAAATTACCGTAAATTACTAAAATCGCAACTTAAGTAAGTTAAGCAGACCGTAATTTTTAGCTATAAAATATTTTTAAAATATTTTTTCTTAATGCAAAGCTCTATGTAGAGCTTTATATATAAAGCTTTATAGTAGATATATCGGCAAAATATTGTCCCCTATCAGTGGCCTTAATGGTCGGTCGTTGGCGCAATTGGCGCGCAGCTGAGGGCATTTGGCGACTCGACCGACTAGCCTATGTCGTGTTTTTTTGACACACAGCCTAAAATAATCCTTTAAATATATAACAATAGTCCTTTAAATATATAACGATAGTCCTCTAAATACATAACTATATGCCTTAGAAATCCCTTTATATATAAGGTATGTAAGGTACGTAAGGTATATAATAGACCTTATAGATCTTATAGAGTTTATAAAGCCTATTATATGACCTCGCTTACTACTCGTTATATAGCTCCACTAGTTCTATTATAGCCTATACTATATCCTATAGCTTATTTTGTTTACTAAAAAGTGTCTATAACACTTCTATTATAAGGTCTATAATAACTCTACTAGTTGTTACGGCACTGTTACAGACCCTAGTCAGGGGCTCGGCCGAGCCTTGGCGCCATGTATATAGACGTGTTCTTTCCTCGACCTTCTTCCAGTCCTCGTCTTGGAATTCTCGTACACTGGCTACCAATAGATTCCGTTCTTTTGACTAAGCCTTCACACTAGTTAGAGCTTATTAACAAGTCTACCGCAGTATCTACTACAAGGCTTTGTTATATAAAAGCCATTTTATAAGTTATTCTCTATAATTTTTCTATCTAATTTTTTACATCTCCTATAGTAGTAAAGATATTTAACTATAAAAGTTAATAGATTTTAATACAAGAGGTTCCTATTAGGAAGCGAGTTATAGTTAATAAAAAAACTATAAGATAAAAGTACTTCTAAATTTCGAGCTACGCAGCACGTAATAGTTTCGTTTCTATAGTACTAAAACCTTCTAAATTAATACTGTAAAGAATAAGCAGTATAATCTTAGTAGAAAATGGAATCAAGCAACGCAAATTTTAACTCATTTATATGCTAGATAAAAATACGTTTCCGACATATCTGACTATATTCCAAGCCCCTATAGCACCGTGATCGTTGAGTGGTACTCTATTAGAAAAGTCCTATCCTGGTGCAAAATCAGCTAACCACCCCAAGTAATGCTTTTACAGAGATGTCGATCCAGTAATGGCCGAATATCCACCAATCCGCTTATCCCGAAACTCCATACTCACTCGCTTAAAGAGTACAATGAATACTTCCACGATATCGTGTCCGGCCCATATTCATCGCGAAAATGCCTCTTCAGCATCATCCCCAAGTCCCCTAAATGCAACTCTCCCGTTGCCCCTCAATACTTCACACACTGTCTCCGGGCTAAGTACATATCCTGACTTTCTCCACCTCGCGTTCAGCCAATCTGCTAAGGCGTCCGCGGAACAGCTGAATCGTCTCGTGTCCCATTCGTGCAAAATTAGATCAACAATTGGACGATCTGGAAGGAGCTCCTCATTCGGGGATTGTAGCGGTACTGAAGAAAGTGGGAGGGGTAGAGCTCGTGGTGGGAATGTGGCTTCGTATGCCGTGAGGAAATGAAGGAGAAGGTGTTCGGTATGCGGAGGTGAGGTGAGAATTATGCCAAATGGTTGGCCGTTAAGCTTCAAGGCGCCAAGTGGAGCCACTGCTGTGGGGTAGCCTGGGGGAATTATTAGTCCCGTTCTTAGTAGAAACGAAATTAGAATAAAAAACACCTGCTGCGGCAGCTAAAGAGGATAACGCCGTATCTCCAGGAGCAGCAATGACGTCTATTTGATGTTCTTCGAATAGTCTATCGAGTCCTTCGCGGCCACCAACATGTTGGAGGTGCGACCTTGCTGCCTGTACTTGCTCTTTTAGAGTGCCAGATTGAAGTGCTGCCATGAGGTCGTCTTGGTCCGGGGAGGCTACATAGGGAGGTTAACAAAACTTTGACTGAAGATCTGCATATATATATTGGGATTACAAACATGGTGGTAATGTTAGCTCTGGGTGTTCGAGGTTGAAGTTGATGATTTCAGCGAGCGAATGCACTTTTGTTTGGTCAAAGTGTCTGATAAATTCGGCCAAGCGGTCCTTGAATTCATGATCTAAGAATATAGTTAGCTGTTCCATTCCATTTGTAAACTATTCTAGGGAGTAGCTTACAGACGATAGGTTCGAAGCTATTCCGGCCATCCAGATTCAGACTGGATAGTGCTGGAAGCTCTACTGGATATACCACATGGACTCCCATTTCGATCAGGGTATTGATCGCAGATTCGTATTTCCCCCTCTGAATGGCAAGGAAGTTAGCAATACCGCTCTTGATCACTTAGAATTCTGAAATGTACCATGAATTTCTCCGCATCGGCATTGATACGACCGCTCTTCATCCAAGACCTCCAAATTGTTGGCTCCGTAAAACCAATGCGCAAACCTCCCCAGTCTTCCTTGATTTTAAAATAATGACTGACCGTCCTGGTGCCATGCTCGTGACGCGATGGTAACATAAGAGCATCTATAAGATGCACAAGGTCTTTTGCTGACTTCGCCATACCGCCTGCAGTATCGAAAGTCTTGCTCAGAGTGAACACGCCGTCCATGGGAATCTCACCAGTAGTTGGCTTAAGGGCGTATAGTGCGGCTCGATTCGCTGGAGTTATCAAAGACCCGATCGTGTCCGTCCCAATACCGAGCGTGCTGAAGCCAGCAGCTACGCTTACCGCTGATCCAGTTGAAGATCCTCCAGGCGCAGAGAGTTCCCAATGCAACTTTTTCTTGGCAATGTGCCTTGCGATGTATGGAGACTGTGTTTGCCCACCTACGGCAGACCAGCCTGGTGGCATAAGTGGTGTTTTCAAACCGCAAAACTCGGTAAGGTTGGCCTTCCCTAATATGATCATTCCCTTCCGGGTCAAGCGGTCAATGATGGTTGCATTCTTTTTCGGAACACATCCCACAAATGCGTATGAACCAACTGTTGTATCCATTCCTAGACTTTGGTCTGTCATGATGTTGTCCTTCACGACAATGGGAATGCCATGTAGTGGGCCTCTCAGCCTACCATGTGCGCGCTCGTTGTCAAGTTGTCTAGCTATCTTGAGCAGTTCGTGTCTGGGAGCCACGGATATCAGTGCCCGAAGCTGCCTGCCTCGTCTGTTATGCTGCTCGATCTGTGTAAGGTAGGTCTTGATAATTTCCACGCTCGTTAAAATATTTCCCGATAGTAGTTCCTGCAGCTCCCAAGCCGTTGTTACCAGCGGATTAAACTCCGGGATCGACATGTCGTTAGACGACGTAAATAATTTCCTCTTGCTTTCATAAGTGAAGATTTTTGGAAGCTCCGGATCGATGTTGGGGGCAAGTATATTCTTGAGGGGACGAATTGGCGCAAACATCTTCATTTGTGTGACGAAAGATGTGTTAGTGAAGGATGGCTGCTGTCAGACTTTAATATATGCGCTGCGCTGCACAAGCGCAAGGGCTGCTGTGCGGTCCACCTAGGCTCGCTGTATACGAAGACTATGTAGTCCCTGAGCTAAAGAGGCATTCAGGGGGTAATCTAAGGATTTAGTGCGGCACGGTTGATGTTCAAAACAAATATCGAATATAATTCAACGGACAGCAAATTGTGCTGTGAAGAAACAAGCGTGGTTGACATAGACTTAATCCTGAGTCAGGAAGAGAATTAAATTCACATCGCGGCCTGGAAACGGGACGCGGGGTCATTCTAAATATGAGTATCGCTTGCGGCATCCTCGCATCCATCTTTACACGGCTCGGTTCCGGCTCGAGATTGATGGACAACGTGGTTGCGAGGGGTGGAAGAGGCTTGTGTCTTATGAGGCTGGGTGGCTGCGATATGGTGCAGACCGTTGAAGAATTTGGGAAGAGGCGTTCCGCTTTGGGCATAGGCCGACCCCAGACATTTTTTATACAAGGACGAATCATATATTCCTACATTATTCCTATATTTTCTTTGCCTTAATTATATGATTGGTGATAGCTTATGTTGTGGCGTCTCTCGTCTTTAATGGGTAGTTCTGGACAGGTCCACAGGTCCGCAGGTCCGGGTATATGACTTGTTCCGGATTATTTCTGCCTTAATAGAGCGGTTTTTCTGGAAAATGAGGATCGTTGAACCACCTGCCGCATATAGGTAGTACGCTAGTTAGTAAAAGGATGCCGTTGATTAAGGTTATATACAAGGGTTCCTTACAATTATACTATCCCTTCGTCTGGTGGGTTTTGCCTACGCTAGCAGGGGGTGGTGCGCTCGGACAGCAGAGCATAATTATTAAGTACAATTGCATACAAATTTATTAGTAGTCTACATTATTCAAATGGAATCGCGTCCAGCAGTCCCTCCTTATTCTGTAAAGTCGCGATTTATAAGGAGGGGGACTGCTAGACGCGATTCCATTCAAATAATGTAGATTACTAATAAATTTGTATGCAATTGTACTTAATA
>Ga0307507_10005357_pt1 | contig 21189 bp, 11 predicted proteins | sample 7_EM_MG_FD_207223 | JGI IMG/M metagenome (GOLD analysis project Ga0307507, IMG submission 207223) | Populus trichocarpa ectomycorrhiza microbial communities from riparian zone in the Pacific Northwest, United States - 7_EM | ecosystem: Host-associated > Plants > Roots > Unclassified | place... | reverse complement strand
GAAATAATTCTTTGCAAAGGTTTCACTTTTTCGATGGCACATTTCTCGGTCAATGGTATCCGGAAGGGTTTCACGCTAAGTGCATGGTATTCAAAAGGTTTACCCCCAAAAAAAAAGAGCGGCTCTACCCCTGTGAGAGACATAAAAAAACAAAAAAAAACTAGATCTGGGGCAACTCTGACTACATAGCACAGGACTCAATTATTATGGTTTTTACGGTATGTATTTATATTTTATATCATAATATCTTGTTTTTAGGGTTGGTGGGGAGCGCTGTTGTCATGGCCAGAGTTTCTTTCCTGTGATGGCTCGATTAATTTTATTAAGGCACAATACTAGCGTGGCTAAATGAAAGCTGGACACTTGTGTGGGAATTTTCACCTTGGATGCCTAGCTTCAACCTACGGTAGCTCTCCGAGCACAACAACACCTACTCCTGCCATGACCTACATTTTGCGGTAGGGTTCTCAAATATATTACCGAGAAACCGCCATTACAATTGGCTAATTTGGTAAAGTACCCTAATGCAAGACCCCACAATTAGTTTTACTAAAAATTTCCCTCTTCAACTCTAAACACCCCCAAAGTCCGAACAATATCGTACCGTAAGATATAGCTGTAAGGTGTAATACCGGAAAATTTCATTCCGAGTAACGATGTCTTTTGTCATAATATTATAGGTTCATGCTGAAGAAAGTGCTAACGAATCGGTTTCCTTTTAACAGGTGGATTTTAGATCGCCAACCTGCATAAATTAGAGAATGGTTAGACAAAACACCTAAATATGATGCTATGGTAGCGTATGATGAGGATTGTGCATAGGAGGAGGCTTCCGTAGAGGGGGAAGTTGGATGAGGGGGGTTAGTTGGGTATTCAAAAATTTAGATTAAGTCTCCCCCCGTAAGGTGGGTGTGAACTCTTTCTCTTAGGCTCGTGTCGAGATCTACAGTGATTTTTTGTATGGTGCTGGGAGGCCAAAACGTGCACTAGAACCTGCATGCCCTGCGTTCATCAAAATCAACCCCATCCCACAATTGATAGACAAAAAAAAACACAACACTGTACACAAAGCTTGCAGGATAGTGTAGTAGTTTTAAAATATCAGATAGTCGCTAAATAAAGATGATTTTGATGATTAAAAAAGTCCGTTTTTCGCCGTTAGACATCAAACTATGCAGCACTGCAATAGTGATAAAGATGTCGCAGCGCCCCTCATGAGCACAGCTCTTTAGATCAGTCATGAATAGTCACTCGTTGCCTTGGCTGATCGATCGGTGCATCTTGGCATAGGAGCTGGCGCATGTTTTTGGCCCTCATGCACCTCCGTAAAAACTCGTGAAATCCACCTTCTCCGTCAGCCCTGAAACCAGCCCGCCAGCACACGGTAGGTTTAGCTTAGCAATTTAATAGAATTGTGAATATCAGTTAACGAGATCTGACAAGTCCTGAGCGCCGATCCTTCACTCTATCAGGAAAACGCTAAATCCTTCTCAGGAGCTTTCGTCTCAGAATACTGAGATTATAATAGAAGGGTAGCAGAGATAGTAGATTTCACGAGTTTTTACGGTGAGTTGCTCGTCGGATGCAAAAGTATCAGGATAGTGCGCACGCCAAGCCCTCATACAAATTTATTTGCTTATGTGGGGGCTCGGCGCCTTGGCGTGTGGGTTATTAGGATACTTTTGTCTTTGACGAGTATATTCGCCTTGCCAACGGCACGACGAGCTTATGATATTAGACACAAGTGCAGAATACTATAGGTATCAGACCGTACATTGAGATCGAACATTTATAAGGATCGTACTTTAGAGGGTCATTAAAACCCGAAAAATATGGCCCTTGCCTCGATAGAGAATCGTATGGGATCGGGAGAAATAGTTTTCCGGTCTTTAATGCCCCCCCCCCCCGAGCAGAGTACATATTAGATATTAGATTCATAGTAATTTTGTTTACGCTTTGGGGCACAGTATGTTGGGCCAAGAGTGTCGTCTATACAGTCATTTCTTCTAGAGTTGTTCGCCGGGGGTTTGCTCAACTGTCTCAGCTATTTTGGTGGTAAATCTTGAATCTTGAATCCTAAATTATCACAAGCTCTGTAGAGGACTATTCCTCAGTATATTCAACCAACTCCAATATTACTGTCTAGGCTCATCGTCGAGCCGTACTCAGTTCCAACAAACTTACGCTTCTCTCGTTAGACAAGGTAGATTACGGTAAATGTAGCGACCTACTATTACTCTCCACTGAGCTGCGCTAGCGCTACACTTGGCGATTACAATAAACACTAGGGAGCACGGCTCGTCTTCACAAAGGCTGGTACGAGGCTGTGGGAGGAACTTTCCGGTCTGTATCGATGTCACGAGGAACTACCGGTATTTCATGCTTAAGGTTCCACGTGTCTTTGAATTGATTCATTCATAAGGCCCCATGCACTTGCATACAGTACTTGTAAGGGAACGGCGTTTGTGAACACGGCAGCTAATATATATTGCTAAAATTCAGCTTCTTTGGTTCGGATCTCTATGTCGTGAAATATCGGCCGTGTTCACAAACGTCGTTCAATTACGAGCATATAGGTCTGGCTGTCCGATTCCACCGCACGCACTCAAGAGTGTTCGTTGGTCCCAGTGCAGGATTTGAGTTGCGCTATGGGATAGATAGCGCACAAAGGAGTCTGGCACTTCCTGTTAGTAGTGCGGTGGCCACGTCCAGGGCATTATTGGCTGTGTTTACCGAGATTGATCGTATTGTTCTAAATCCACGAGCCCTCCCAAAAGACCCCCGCTTTCCTTCAATTGTTCATAGCAGACTGCAGAATACTTTCTCACCCTTACCCCCCTAAATACATCAAGACCGACTATCCTTTTCACGGTAATTCGAAGAGTGCGAGAGCCGAAAGTTGATCTGCAGGCCGAGCTCGCAGCCAACTACAGGAAACCCTAATTTTCCCCGTTCTTGCCTTGCGAATCAGGCCTTGGCATTTAAATTTACACAGCCACATGTAAGTGCAGGTGTTAGACAGCTTGAACCATAGCACATTTATCTTCTGCTCGAATGCTTACGGTCGGTAACCGATACAGTTGCTTCGGCTTCTCCTCCCCCGAAATACTTCTCTTTTCACCCCTCCTTTATACGCGAGTACTCCCATTATCTACGGCCTGAAAGAGTTGAGGCAACAACTCTCGCATCCAATTTTGAAGACCCAGAATCACTCTTGGGGTGGGAGGATACTGGTGGGAAGATGGTAGCAGGGTATAGCACGAAGCTCATTTTTTTACAAGGTTCAATGAGATTAATAGTGCATTAGTAGCCCAGTTTCTAACCAGAGTTTCATCCGCGGAAACTATTCAGGCAATAATAACAGTCTCAATACAAATTATTATGTTCTTCCTAGTATGCAGCCTCTTATCAACCGTCTTTTTTTTTGACTCACGGCTGAGAATCTGTGCAGCAACCTTTAAACCGGCGATAAATAGCACCAACTGGCCGGTGCCACCACCGGATATTGACCTGGATCATCTCTGCGACAAGCATACCCGGCCAGAGAATGGCACTGGAGAATGGATTTTTGAAGATGAAAGGTATGTGGAGTGGCGAAATAGCAGAGAATCCAAGCTTCTCTGGCTTTGCGGTGGCCCAGGAACAGGAAAGACAATGTTGGCCAAGCGTGTTGCCACCGAATTTCTCAAAGAATTCGACCGTGACCATCCTCCCAGAGATCTTAAATTAGTTTACCACTTCGTCTCACCTGAACTCCCCACTGACGAGACACCCACCGACGGGGCTAGGCTATCACAACCTAGGCTTGCCAAAATAGCCGGCGACATACTGTATAGCATTCTGCAGCAGAACGAGAATCTTTCGGCTGGCTACAGGGCCGAATTTAGAAATCAGGGGAATATATTTTTCACCAACCTGCATTCTATATGGAAAACTCTAGAAAAAGCGATCCAGGATTGTCAGACAGACCCCGTTTACGTTCTCATTGATGGTGTGGATGGTCTTAAGGGAGGGTCATGTAAAGAATTGATTGGGAGGATTCTGGGGCTGATGAAAACCCGGACGGTCAAAATATTTCTCTCCAGTCGGGACGTACCCCACGTTTCAAATCATCTTTCTAGATATACCAAGATCAACCTTGATACGAGTCATTTTGTGAAAGAAGATTTAGAAACTTTTGTTGGCTGCAGGCTGAATGCATTGAACGAATGGGATGACAATCTGAAGGACAGAGCCAGGGAAGCCCTTTTGGAGAAGGCAGAAGGCACCTTCCTCTGGGCATCATTGGCGATTGAGAATCTAAGTTCCAAAAGTTCTGGCCCTGATTTTGAATCCTTTCTAAAGAAACCCCCACTGGTGCTTGAAGGCGTATACCGAAAAATGCTAGGCCCACTCTCAAGCGAGGGAGAAACAGGAGAAGTTCTGAATATGATCCGAAGTGTGGCACTCGCCTTGCGCCCACTTACATTCGGCGAATTGGCTCATATCCTGGCATGGATGGAGGAAGGAGCAAAAATTGAAAAACAGCCCTCTCATCACGCTACAAGTACCAAAATTCAGCTAAGAACAGAAGCAGAAATCAGGAAGTACGTCCAGTCCTCTCTGGGATTTCTCCGGGCTACTGATACAACTGTATCCATTGTCCACCATACCGCGATAGAATACCTTTTCAACGAGAAGCGCCAGGACGGCCTTGTGGTACTTTCCAAGAGTGAGGTAGACCTCACAGTTTCCTGGGAGTGCTTTCGATACCTTCACCATGCATTTTCACACCCGAAGCAATTTGTAAAGGAAAATATCTGCGGACACCGGAATAAACCCTACAACCAAAGTTTGAAGCGAGATCGCCAAAGAGATGCACGGCGAGAGACTACGTGGGAAGTAGCACGGAAGGACCCACAGGGAGCCGTGACCAAGTGGCCATGTCTCAGATATGCAGCAGAATCCTGGTTCATTCATGCCCGCCGGACTGTCGAGAATTCGAAGGACGAGTTATGCCACGACTCTACTCGTAACTGGCTGCAACACCAGTTCTTCGAAACCAGCGATCTCATACGAAAGCCCTGGATTGAGATCTGCGGCGATCCAAGGATGGAGGCTTTGGCGGGAGAGCAGACTCCACTTCACATTGCTGTGTGTTTGGGGTTGATGCCTCTGGTAGAAAAGGCCCTCTCAGATTCCACAAAGAGGGTGAACAGTAATCAGTCACCACTGCACCTAGCAGCTAAGTTCATGTCCGAGACATACAAGATCTTGATTGCCAAGGGCAAACCATCCCTCCTCACGGCGCCGGATGAGTACGGCAACACACCGCTACACGAAGCAGCTACTCACGGCCACTGGCCAATGGTGGTAGAACTGGTGAAAAGATTCACAACATTGGGGCATAGGAAATGCAGTGACGAAATCAACAAGAAAAACCATCGCGGCAATACCCCACTTCACCTGGCTCTCCAATTCGATCACCCAGATATTGTCCAGTTTCTATCCAAGAACGGCGCGGATCGGAGCATCAAGAACAATGACCAGATGACAGCATCAGAATTGGGGGCAAAGCTTGAGAGAGGAGGTAGTCTGGTTATTCTTAAACAGGCTGCCGTGGAGGGGGCTGTAGATCAAACCGCAGATGACTTTAGGAGGGGCATGGTGGAGGGAGTCGTGGAAGAATTCGGAGCGGAAGATGTGGCGGAGGAAGTTGCAGATGAAACCTCAGATGAGTTTAGGCGGGGTAGAGTGGGGACTAGTGATATCGGCATTGGAGAAAGCGAAACCACTACCGATCGCTCAAGGGTAACCAAGTCAATATTACCTATTTCCATCGCCATCGCGGTCTTCGCAGCAATTCACATTTAATCCACCAGGAGGAAAGAAGGGACTATTGTGCCTTAGTTAGGATCTAGGGGTGAGGGAACTTTTTCTCCAATCCGGGATCTATTATCAAAATTCCTTAAGTAACCATTAATCTCATTACTATCCGAACCGCCTGGAGTATGTTGGTCTTATTCACGATGTATCCTATATCGCAACGCCGCAAAGGGCTTTAACCTGGCTAGGTTAAGTTAAGTGGTGGATTTTTCAATTGTCGGGGGTGGTTGTTCTCCAGGGGTGTTACCTCCGCCATCTTTTGAGGGGTCATACTTACCAGTTTGTTTTTCTATGTAGTTGGTTACTGGGATCTGTGCCATGTATAGATGTTCTGGTAACATTATATTGGTTACTATCGTGCTTTCTTAAGATGTTTTGCTTGTTCTTACTTTCTTTGCTTTGATTTCGTTTCAGGAATTACAGTTCTGAGATTCAGGTAGTTTACTTTATATTTATGATCTTATTCACGGACTTAACAGAGGCTTACTGGCTACTCGAAACACTAGAGTTGACACTGATGTCTGGCTGAGCAATATACAATTCTTCCAAGGCTTCCTCGTCTTTGCCCTTCAATTTCCTTTAGGAACAGAGCGTTAGCAGGCCTACCGCCTAGCCCAATCATGCTCAGTTCAAACAAGTTACTACCAGTTACACGGCCGGTTAGGCTTAGGTTATTGACAGTATAGTACTGCACTTTCACTATAATAATTATTATATTTAGTTTATCCAGGTGTAGAGGTGGTGAGGTTTTTTAGGATAACTTTGCCACCAGTCATGAAATACCACAGAAAGCGCCGAATGATCGCCCATGATTCTATGGGTTCCGTCAATCCTTCCATCCTTTCTTCATTCCTTGATAACTAGTAATATTTACGAAACAAACGAAAATCTCAGCCTAAACTGCCTCCTTAACCAAAACCGTTATACTCTCCTAGGGTTTGGCTTTGACCCCCCCTTAACAACCGCCTCCCTCTTCCCATCCTGCTCAAACTCGAACCTGCCGGTCGCGGCTCCGGGCGGACGCTTAAAATCTACCTTGGCAAACACATTCCCAATGCGCCCCTCGGCCCCGCAAAGAATGAGAGAAAAACGTGGCTGCCCCACCCTCTCCGCTTACCCACAGCTCGGGCCTGAACCCCTCCGCGTCAGCGCCCGACACGGCCAGACTTCTGTTTGCTTAGAACGGGGGAGAGTAGGCAGGCCGGAGGGGAATGCGGTGTGGATCCTGGTGCCGAGGCGGGATCGGGTGTCTTGTCTCCAGCTGGGATAAGTAGTGTATGATCCAGATCACTGACGTAGAGGTGGTTTCGTGCTCCGGGGGTAGGAAGGCCATCATTCGGTTGCGCATGCTCGACTCCTTTTCTGAGGCCATGTAGGTGCCTGAATTTATTATAGCATTGCAGAGGATGCCTTTAGATTCGGCGCCTTCCGGGGAGGTCGCTAGGGTAGATTTCCAGGCCCCAATGATTTGCGCCGTCATAGATCTTGTAGCCGACGCCGTGTTCGTTTTGTCGCGGGTTCGTTTTAGGGTGAGAGACTGCAGGAAGTGGGAGGAATGTACCATGGATAGGGTCCCCACGATCCGGGATGGACTCCTCGTATTGAAGGCTGCATTGGTAACTGGCAAGAAGCATCCGAGAATTCTAGTACTAATTAGTATGGGCAGTCAAATGCGCACAGATAATTATCCATATATTTTTCTGGCCTCGTGTTTGTATAGTTTTTGTTCTTTTTCCTTTAAAAAAAAAACACTTCATTCTCTTCGAGTGATCTCGTCTATTTAAGCCCATCTACCCTATATTTGGTCTCACTGGTCCCCATCCCCTCGGTACGGCTCGCGGCCCTTCCCGCTACGTTCTTATACTTCTTATCTAGTCCTTCTATACATCTAACTTAGAGCCGGACTTTCCTCTGGCATTGTTGCTACAGCTTATGGAAGCACTCTCTAGCGCGTGGGATTCATATCCGAAGCTAGGAAGACCTGATTATACCCAGCGTCACCAATGAGCGCCACCTCTCCATTTCCACCACAACCCCCTCCTCCCTGCTGCTAGCGCTGCTCCGAGAAGCGAGCAACACCCCCGCCACCTTCTTGGTCTTTCTACTTTAGACCAAAACCCGTCATCAGTCCCTTCGTATACGCGTGAGAGAAGGCTGGGAACAGCTTCCCCTGGAGTGCCTTGTGCTCCCCCACTCTCCGCGAACAGCAGCTCTTCTTCTAGAGAATGTTGCTGATGTTCGTTACTAGTGGCGGCTGAATGAAGCTATAGCTCCTCTTATGCAGCACCTCCTTCAGCACCTTTGGTGTTCTGGAGTACACCTGCTTGGCGCTGAAGATCCCTAGATACCGTAGCAGTCCGCTATCTGGAATCGTGCGCATTAGGATGGTTTGCGGGGCTCCCGATTGAATTTTTTGGATTATGGACAAGTTGCCTAAGGGGAAGCAAGAGTTGGTGGTCCCCGGGAGGTATCGGGTTGGAGAGAGGAGCTTAGGCCGGGGGATGAGGCAATAGAGGAGCTAACAGGTTAAGACTGGGGAGGTTAATAGCGTGAATTTGGTGATTGTGTTAAGGTGGGCATGGCAGGAGAAGAGTAGTGCAGATGCAGCGCATCTTGCTAAAGTGTTAGTTTTAGATATTGCTAGATCGGGAGATTAGTTAATTTTGTACGCAAAAGAGTGTTACACGGGGGTCGTTAGGGTAGTTGGGGGCATTTCCCTAAAATCACATCGCATCTATAATAACAATATTTCAATATTTTTCACACCCAACCCTCCGCGTGTGGAAGAAAAATCTATCTATCACCCACCAATTTTGACCGCTAGTGCTCTCCTCCAGTTTGGCCCTCAACTCAAAACTTGCTACCCGAAAAAGCTCTTGTTCAAACTGGGGGAAAACGCCTCTACTCGAAGGCTACCGGCACTGCGTGAGCGTTGAGGAGAATGACCCAAGGCATGAGAGCCTTTACGAGAGGGGGGGTACTTTAGAACAAAGGCTTTCTAGTTGTAACAATTTGAGTATTATATCAACAGCTTCCCCATCACATACTTCTTTCTGGCTGGCCAAGGCCGGCGAAAATTTTGTTTCGTATAGTGGGCTGGCTAGGCTGCTTGTAGAGGTAGAAGTGCATGGCTAGGATAATTAGTAGCTATTCAAGTATGATACCCGGAATAAAACTCCGATTCGAGAAAATTTACCTAGGGTGGCTGCTGGTTGACTTGGTGGAAGCTATTATGGGGTCTACTGGCTGGCATACCGTGATTATGATTTACGAGTGAGGTCGATTGAGTTTCCTACCTAGTTTCCACCGTCACTCTAAGGTTTTGACAAGATAGGGAGCAGGAAGTGTGCTCATAATTGTGCAATGCTCGTAAAAGGGATTGCTATTGCATGCGGGCTAAAAATTGGCCCAGCCTGAGGGTTTTGGTGGTCTGCAATAGCAGCCCGTTGTACTAGCACGGTACCGTAAAAACTCTAGGCAAAGCTCGGATAGGAGATAATTTAGATATTATGAACAGGGGTGGAATATTCGGGAGGGGCCTAAAGGGAGGTTGAGGAAGAGGTTAGTGAGAAGCGCCCTGATATCTCCTGGCACAGCGCCCCGCCGGATAGTATCCTCCCCCCCCAGAGCCGCGGAGAGTCCTCCTCGCTGATGTCCCAGCACCAACAGAACCCCTTTCCCTCCGGAGAGTCTTAGGCTCTCGGGGCACACTGTAGACGAAGCCCCGGGCGAGATTGGGAGGGGTATGGCAGAGGGAGCTGTGACAGAAATCGCAGTGGATACTGGGGGCGGAAGAGAAAGCGAAGCTACGACTGAATCCTTGCAGGTAAGTGACTTGCTATTGTAGATTTGGGCGGTCACTTCCATCCCCATTGTGCCTTTTTTGTAACAATACATCCGTGACCCATCAGGATGAAAGAAGCTACTCTACCCTAGTTGTGTGGCAGGAAGGGTGGAACCTCAACCTCAACACGGGATTCATTTGTCGCAACTCCCGGACGGTGTTGCCGTCCCAACCCCATGTCGCGCGTTCGTCTCATTCACCACGCACGATGGATCATGACGCCGCGAAAGGATCTCTATTTGGTTAAGTTATTATAACTACCGCATCCGCCGGCTTTCGGGGCTGGTAGTTATTGCGGGCTGTTACCCCGGCTCTTTTCTAAGGGTTGTGTTCGTTTGTTTTGTTTTGTTTTGTTTTGTTCCGTTGGTTGTTGGGGTTCGTCGGACTTGGGTTGTTACTGGTATATCATGAGTTTATTGGATAGCGAATTTGGGTCGGTTATTAGTTATACGAGGGGTTTCGAGAGGGAGAATGGTTCACGTCCGTTGGTTTGTTCTGTTCGTTGTTTTAGGACGTAGCATATCATGATTTATCTTCTTTTTAGGGTAGTTTTACTTCCCTAATGAATCTCCTGATAGTTTTATTCCGCTATTTGGTTTCTCTAGCTTCTAGCGAAATGCCGTTCCGGCAGCATTGCACTCCTATGATAATACTCTATTTAGTTTACCCTAATGTAATAATAGTGAAGTGCTCTACAATAAATTTAGCACCAGTCTTATGATAGCACAGAAAGCGTCGAGTGACCACACATGATGCCATATTCCTTCTATTCTTCCTTTATCCATTGATAGCACACAATATTAACAAAATAAAGGAGGAATTCACCCCCAAACAACCTCTCTAGCCGAAATCAATACGTCCCCCCTGGGTTTTCATTGTTAGCCCCGCCTTGACAACCGCCCCCTCTTCCATCCTGCTTAAACTCGAACCTTCCAATCACAGCCGCAAACAGACATCTAAACTCCACCTTAGCAAATACATTCCCAATACACCCCCTAGACCCTACCAGGAATGAGAGAAACCCATAATTACCATCGGCAGTGGCCACTCCATCTTCTTCACCTGCCCGCCACTCGGGCCTGAACCCCCCACGCTTTAGTTTACTGCGAACAGGGAGAGCACGATAGACGCGCCCTTCGGCACGAACACCTCGTTCAGGCCCGTATCCTCAGCTGTCACTCGTAACGTTACGCCGATAGGAGGGTACAGGCGAAGCACCTCGGACATGGCGTGAGGGAGACACTTCAGGCTGGAGATCAAGTCACATGTGACAGTCGTCGATGGGCCAGAGGGGGATGCGGCGTGGATTTCGACGCGGAGGCGGGGCTTGGATGTGTCTGTTTCCCGGCTGGGACAAGGAGTGTATGGTCTAGATCATTGAGGTGGCGGCGGTTTCGTGCCCTGCAGCTAAGAAGGTCAGCAGCACTCGGTCGCGCATGTCGGACTCCCGGTCCGAGTCGGTGTAGGTGTCTGATTTTAGCGCTATAGAGAGGATGTTTTTAAATTCGGAGTCATCTAGGAAGGTAAAATAGCTAGAGTAGATTTTTAGGGGCAATGATTTGAGCGGTTTCAGGTCTTATAGTCGACACCGCATGCGCGACGTCGCGGGCTGACTTTACCAGGAGTTTCCGTTCGATACGACGAGGGCTATCGTCAACCTTTTCTTCAGCGGGGCGAGGAAGCGTTTCTCGAACTTCACTATGGTGTTTTGCCATGGCGGGGGCGTTCTCCCATACCTTGCTGATCGGGTTGCTACCTTGAGTGCGATCCCGAGGTTTGGTGGCTTCGATCGGGAAGAAGCGGAAACGCAGTTTCGGAGTTATCACTTTGATTTGGCAAGTGCTACTTCTGTGTCGCAGTTGGCAGCTCTAAAAGAGTTTGTCGGTGTAGATAAGTTGCTTGTTGGGACCGATTGTAAGTTTCTTTACTTCCCTCTCTTACCGAGCTTGTCCTAATTAGTTACTTCTAGTTCCCTTCGTGCCTGGCCCGGGGGGGAAAGCGTTTATCCAAGGGTTCCAGGAAGACGGTGTATTTACAGATCAGGAGATCAGGAGGATAAAGCATGGAAATGTGCTGGGAATACTTCCAAGAGTTAGAGCCAAGATTGGGGCATAGTTTCAGGATTTAATTTTTTCTGTTGGGTTCTTAGGTTTCGGTCTGGCATCATAGATTTTAGAGCACTAGATTTGGGCGAGTGAGGGTTTGTGAATAAGCGGAGTTGGGCGAGGATGGCCTGCGGTCACATATGGTTTACTGTATATACTTTCGCTGAGCGTACTTTATCTTTAATTCTATAATCGGGGCGGGCCCCTGCAATCACTAAGTTTCAGATGATTTTATAATGAGAGGGGAAATATGATATCGAATATCAAGGGAAACCTGGGGATGTACGATAGGCACTCTAACAAATATGTCGGAATTTTGGAATAACCTATCATAGTCAACTCTCAGCTTCAGTCCGAAACCTTTCCATTGGCTACAAGCCGGGTGGCAAACAGCCTCGTTTAGCCGTTTGAAACCTTAAGGTCTCTCTGGCCAATATTAAAGTCCTAGACTAATGGGTAGGCACTCACCCCTGAGAGGCTTCGGACAAAATCTAGTGTACTGTACTGGACAGCGTCTTAGAGCTCTCCCTCACAACAAGAAGAAGTGTACCGGCAATCTTCCAACGCTGGGAGCTCCTATGAAGCGTCCCCAATTCACCCTAGTACGGATGACTGTATTGTAGGCTCCGTAGCGCTATCTTAGCTTGGTTGGATAATAATAACGGTAGTTCTATCAACCCAGGGGATGACATATGTGACTTGTGACCCGGCACCTCAAGGGCAAGGCTGTTTTTAGTAAACTGTTGGATTTTGGACCAGGGTTATTACGGCTGAGCTCAGACCAGGTAGTCGCACTAGTAATAGCACCGGTACTTGTATAATACGCTGGCCGCCCTAGTGTTATTGCATCACAACGGCAAGAACCATTTTTTCTTTGGAGTGCTGTGTATGTACTTGTATATGCCAAGCGCCCTGAGAGAGAAAAAAAGAAGAAAAGCCCCTTGGGGCAAACGTGTACTTTTGAAGCGCTCGCAATCGGTAATGATACTGATTGAGCAGAGCGTGAGAGGAGGGCTGGGCCGCGATTTGCCGGATGGCAAAGGGCGTTATAGCACACTTAATACAACCGCAGCTTCACTCTAATGAACTACCGGCCATACAACCACCCCAAATTCGCCGGAGCCGCCGGAGCATTCTCAGGCTCCGAAGACCGAACATTCGAGATCCCCACGTTTTTGCCGAGAGCTGACAGTTTTTCCATTCTAAGCATGCCGGCACAGTTGCGGGTTTCTAGAAAGGATTTCTTCTACGCGCTTAGGCACAAATGCTAGAGCTCCCACTGTGATCGGGGCGTGCAGGTGCGTATATTAGGCATATTGCCATCACCAGTGCCTTCTAGAACAGGACCTTTGCTTCTTCTCCTTCTTCTCTGAGGAACTATTTTCGGCAGAAAACAGGTCGGCGTTTCGCTCCGCTCATTTCCTAAGCTACAATACCGGTAGACTGTAATCGCTATCGCAGATAATGTGGTACGAGTTAGCTCGGAGGCAGTAATAGAGTGGATAAGCAAAAGGTGGTTATGCGGGTAGAAAATCATTTAATAACACAATAGTCAACAACGGGGAGCGTAGGCTCGCTATTTGCGATCCTCTCCAGATCCCGATACTAACCCTCCGCACACTACCAACGAAACACCAGACAAAAGCCAACAAAGAGCGACCATAACAGGGAGAAGGAGAAGCACGGCATCACTCACCTGCCCCAACCAGGGCTTGAGTTGGAAACTAAAGGAAGGCACGTCAACGGAGCGCTTGAGGCAGAGAAAAGCTCCTATCAACTGTCGACACTCAAACCAACCCGAGTGATGTAGTATGACAATCAGGACGGAAGACAATGGTTGCAGAAATTATCGTGTTCGGTCAGAGAACTGTGAAAACTTCGCATCCCGTCCGCTCTGCGGTAAATAGGTACGGTATCGTCTAGTTAGTACTACAGTGGGTGACCATGTGGGAATCCTGGATGCTGAACTCTATTCTTTTTGACTCTCTTTTGCGGTACAGCATTTAGATTCTCATGGACTCGCGAATTCGCTCTCACCAGGAGTTTGGATGTGGTGTAACGCGGAGCGGAGCGATTCCCGCCCCCTGTTATCTCCGAATTTCTCTTTATGTAAGAGTTATCTCAAGTCCTAGTACGGTAGTCGGTTGGAAGGCTTCCGCTTTATTATAGGGCGAAACCCTCTTTTAGCACAACTCAACTATCATAGTTTATGACAAAGGAGGCTGGGGCTAGAAAAGTGCGGGAATGGGACAAAATTTTGGAGGCTGCTGTTATCACGCGCTGAAGTTATCAAGTGCTCTGATAGATTCGTGCTAGATTCCTGGTTCTCCTTTCGGCTGGCCGCAAACACAGGTTTACCTGGGAATGAGATATATTATCTTATAGGGACTGAAGAGCGATCGAAGTTTACCGGACACTTCCCATCACTTTTCTCTAAGTCACCATACCACAAGTGTTTCCTCTCAGATTCACCCGACTCGGCTAAAGCATAATAGAGAAGTGTGGAATTGGACCCGAGGGACTAGATTTGTCGAAGGTTTCATGCAAGGCACGGCTAAGAGTGGAGCTTCACCACCAGTAGTATTACTGACCAGTGTCCAGTAAGTTAGGGTGGCATATATATTAGCTAGGGGTGAAAATATGCTGCTAAATCTCTTCTTACTAGCATTGACTGGTTAGTAGCCCCGGAAACTCCACCTTCTGCCAATTTCTGCCAATTGTATTTAATTATAGTCTATTTAGTCCCAAGAAGTGGCTGATATAAGCTGTCGTGAATGAGGAGACATCGCCTCCCCCCCAGTGAAATCGAAAGAGATGACACGGGGAAGAATATTAGTCTGATCTGGCTATCAAGCCCCAGATTATGAAGTATTTGCTCTAAAACTTACCACCAAAACTCAGGAAGTCATAAGCTCTTGGGGATTTCTAGAGACAATTCAGTCCTTTGACCCCATTAAATTTTCTATACTTCAGCGAGCAAGTTGATGTTTGCCTATAACTTATTGAATGGGGCCCTGAATTAGACACTAGAACATAACTGTTTTTTGGTCCGTGAATCCGCTTATGCTATACTACGTTCAGGACGGGGCCTATGGAATATATCTCCTAGAATTTTTCCACAACCATAGATGACAGTTCGCGACACTTTTTTTCCAACCCCCTCTTCATTTTGCTTGCTTAATCGGAAACCTGAAAATTCAGATGATCTGGGGTTTCCCCACGACATTTGTATAAAAGGCCACGGCCATTAACCTACTTGTGCCATACTCCCTAAAATTGCATTCCCTTCTCCAGAAGCTGGTGTCAAAAGACATGTATGGCAAATTGTGCCCAAGCAAACTCTGAGCATTACCATAGCCTTAATCCTAGTCCTCGCTCGCGCAATTGGTAGTCTCAACTCTAGTGACTTTAAAATAATAATCCCATGATATTTAGAAGGTATATAAGACTTCCGGAACGTTTTTGCGCAGGTGAGTGCTGCTGCAGGTGTCTCTGAGTGGCCGTCCTACTGGTAAGTTATAATTCTAGCCCTAATTCACGAGTAAAGCTGCAAACGAGGGTATAGACTTTCCACTTCCTTCTCCACTTACTTAGCGAAACGCAAAAGTCCTTATTCCCCACTTTTAATCTTCCACGCTACCTCAGTTCACTGAAACTCTTATCGGATTGTTAAACTTAACTCATAGCGCTCTTGTGGTAGAGGGAGCTGATGTCGTCCTTAGAACAGTATTTGATAAAGTTAGCTAGAGACCCGTGGCTCACAAGGCGCCGACAGTTGTAAAGCAGACGAGGGGAAAAGCACTTGAATGAGCTACTAACCGATATGTACGGGCATATCTCGGCAGATATTAAAAATCCGGGGCCAATATCTATAGAAGAGGACTATCCCTCTCGCATACCCGATGCGGCCAGCTTTTTCTAATAGTTAAAAATTTTCTCTCCACCTTCTAAATATGAGTGACATATGGTGATCCAGCACCATAAGATTGAGACGGAAGATTGCTGGATGTGTTCGGCCATAGAGCAATGAAAATTTCGCATCCCGTCCGCTCTGCGGTAAACAAGCATTGCATCGTCTGGTTAGTACTGCAGTGGGTGACCATGTGGGAATCCCAGATGCTGAACTCTTTTATTTCTTTTTGGTGCCTATATGAGGATCTAGTTTCGAGCGGGATAATTGCTAGTCGGAGTCTTCATTCTATTCACTCTAGAGTTTCCAGTTTCTCCCATCTACCCAAGTTGTTAGCTTGCTCGCTCTAATCACGCAAGCAGGTAAAAGATTTTTTATAATTTATTTTTTGCAATACCCAGGACCAATTGCTCAGATACTAGGCACTGCAGTTAAACTACATCATCCATTTGGTAAGGATCCAGGCACGAGCTTGATGGTACTGATTAGGGCTCCTATGCCGCCCAATTGGACGATAATGGAAAACAATCGCCCTCCCAGAAGGTACCTGGGACAACCCAAAGATAATGTGATGGCCACCCTCTTGAGATAGGATGCTCAATTAGTAAGAAATTATATTTAACAACCTCGTGTACTACCCCAATGCCTTCACCAAACCCTCTCTGATCCGAGGGTTCTTTCTTTGGGGATGGCTTTGATTGGCTCAGCGATGAACGAATGAAAACCCCCGAAACTGAGGGATGCCTCAAGTGAGATCCCATGACCCCACAACCTGTAAGAGTGATTGGACTAGTATTGGCAAAATGGTAGAAGCAAACCCAGCGCAAGCTCGGCCGGACACAGCCGGAAACACTTACCCTAGCATATCTTAACTTTGCTTTGAAACAACGACACGATTGCTCTTTATAATAACCCCCTTGGGCTCTTGAAGTATTTTTTGCAGTGCCGGCCACTTAGCTTATAGCATCATAGGCTCCTTCGTTAAACTTTGCCAGCATAGCATCCAAGAAGCCTCGGCAGTAGCCCATGTGAAGCTAAAGAGGGAAGATATACTCGTCCCCGGCCATAAGCATAGGAAAAACTAGGGGTCAAGAGATTTATTGCAAAATGTTTGTGCGTGCCCGAGCGCCCACACAAAACATACCCCTCTTGTTTCCAAGCACTCGTAGTCAGGGATAAGTAACCGTATCCCTTAATCTGACCAAACACCGTTTGCTGGCCTAGTTCCAATTCATTGGTTAGTAGCGTAGATCATCGTATCTCGTAGTTCATTAGCATATCTAACATCCATGGCTAACCCCATATCGGCTACAAACCGGGCAGGTAGCAACCTGTAAAGTGCTAGCAGTCATCGAACGCAATCCACTCAATACCCTCCATTCTCCAATAGAAACCCCCCATCTCCCCACCTTCACCGATTCTCACTCGACTTTGAGGTTCAATTTCACACCCAAACCCAGTAGCCGCCTGCGCTTCCCCGACCGGGGCTAATAAGCCTAATACGAATGGTAAAATTAAATAAGTGCAGAAGTAAGATTCAGGGTCAATTCACGTGCCTCCGAATCTCGTGACGCCGAGCACGGTCGAGGAATGATTGGTGGCTGGATGGGTGGAATGCGGATGCCCAGTGGCTGGGGTGTAGATGGAGTGCAGAGCCGTCATGACCATCTTGTTTTAACGTGCAATGATTTTGGTAATTTGTCTGTCTTGTGGGGAGGGTTAAGTCACTGCGGTTAGCTGAGAATTTTGGTGCTAGCACGTTGTTGAGTTTAGTTGCGGTAAGAGAGTAGAATGTGCACAAGTGTAGTGGAAGTGTGCAAGAGCTCTAGAAGTCTGCTTTACTGTACTCGAGTACTGGCAAAATACGAATGAGACGGGGTGCTGGTGAGGTTTTCTTTGGAGAGGTTGATTACTGGTACAGTACAAGTACAGTCTGCAGTAAAGCGGGGTGCTTGAGAGCGTCGGGAGTTGAAAGCGCTATGCATTCTAGGCAGTTTATTCCCCGCCAAGATACGATCGCATGCGGCATTCCGCTATCATCCACGTTTTAGGCGAACCCCCACCATGCCAATTTATGGAAAAGCCTGCGTAAACCACTGCCCTTCTCCGTTCCACTCGCGCATTCTCTACGAGCAACTACCCCCCGACCTACCAAAAGCGTGATATCATCCGCTCTCTACTTACAAACGGTTCATAAGTTAAAGAACAGCTCTACAAGCATCCACCCCTGCCTTCAATCCGTTAATCTATCCCACAGCCTATCGTAACTAGCTCAGGAAGGTACCTGTACACGCTCCACCAAAAGTCGGAAACGAACCATTTTTTTCCCTGCCTGCATTAACGAGTACTTGTATTCTCGGTTTTCGGTAACCGCTCCAGGCAGGAGGGATTACTACCGTACCTTTCAACCCCCCCTTCGGGCTGGGAGATTAGGATTGTGAAGGAAGATGCTGGTTATCGTTAGTGGGATTGGGTTTAGAGGGTTATTAGGGATTGAGCGCTAGGATTAGGGGTTGTTTGGTTTCGGGAATGGCGTTTTTTGGGCTCGCGAATTGGTTGCCGAAGGGAAACTTTTGGGTTGGCCAAACAGAGACGCTACAGTATTGCCCTAGGGGCACAGCGGGGGCGTTTGGGCTGGGTTGGGTGGGTTTCGCTCTCCTCTTCCTTTAGGCGGTTGCTCCTGTATTTCATGAATGGAAATTAATGATTGAAATTTAGGTCCAGAATTTCTGAGGTTCTCGGGAACACCGACCCATTTTCGGCTAGAATGGGGAAGGCGCACTGAACTTAAAAAGTTCCCTTTGAACAACCCCGAACGGGACTCCAGAGGAGTTCTACCAGTAATACGTTACTGGGGTGGGGGGATTATGATTGCCAGGTTCTTTCAGGACGGAGCGGAGGGCCGGGCAGCACCGCATCGGCGGGAGCGTAGAGTGGTAGAAGCGAACAATGCCGGGATGGTTTGATCTACTGATAGTTCCATGGTGGGGGGAGAAGACCATAAACCCGAGCACTAACAGAGCTCATTTTGCTCTGTAATGCATACTATCTTGGCTATTCTCACAACGAGGCTAGCAATTAGTTAATCCTGCTTTCATGGAATATCAGCTTGCCTGTTAGATATTTTTTGAACAGCTATTCTTGTACTAACTAGGGGTGACATCTGGGTTCAGGCGCATCAAATTCGAAACCCTTATCGCTCGCCCAAAAGTTAAAATATTTTTAAACTACTGTTTTATTTTCCGAAACTCTAGTTTACTATCTATCGAAGAATAGAGCAGGAGCTGATACCGTATAAGGGTTTCTAATTCAATGTGATATATTCGCTTAGACTAAAGCACCGCGAATACAAGCCTAACGTACTCAAGTACGTATCCCTCAGCGGCATTGCAGCATGGCAAGCCAACCAAACTCGACTGCCCCACAGCGCATCTGCAAAGCCGGTGAAGGGCCTTAGGAGCTTGAAGTTGAGCGTTTTTTTTTTCATGTTGGATGTTCTCCAGTTAAATAATCGCACCGCCATACTATTCCTGTTGTCGCACGATCCTTTCCTCAACGGGAGATCAGACCAACCTCCAGCTTACTGTAACCATCAAAGCACAACACCAACCACAACTCTCACCGTTGCATTTGGTCCCGCCTCGATCCCCCCAACCATGACGACCTCGACCACACCATATCTGCAACCCACCTCGAACAAGCTTTTAAAAGCAAAATCAAAAACAACCTCTGAAACGAAAAAATCCAAGGGAACAGCGAGCAGCTGGGGGGTCTGAAATATCATAGCAGCACTTCTGGCTGGGGGGCACAGCCACCCCAACGCCAAATCAAGCTTCTCGTGTTGGGATTACGTACTGTTATTCAAAACCAAGACTTTTCAAAGCCCGCTACCCCGCCGGCAGCTATTACCGCGCTTCTGTACCAGTACCAGTGCTTGTGAGTAGAAGCGGGAGCGATTGTACAGTATCATGTCGCTCTCGGGAGGCCGTGAGTAACTGTGTCCGGGCCCGCGGGTGGCTTGGATCTGCGGTTCTGTGTACCAGTACTTTGGCTTCTCCTTTGAGCGGTATCTAGGCTTAACTCTGACCTACTTTCTTCTGGTGTTCTCGGGCTCTAGACACCACCTACCAAAGTAAAACTACATGGTAGATACATACATAGAATCTTACAGCTCTTTGGAAGCACAGGGATCTCATATCATCCCCCATAGCAGTCTGGTACGAAGGGTTGGGTAGGCTGATCATGCTCTACCTTCCTAACTCGCCCCGGTGGGAATATCACCATACGTTGCGGCTCTGCGTACCGTGCTAGCCGACCGGCGGCTGTTCAAGTACAAGTACAGTAGCTTGGGGATTACGCAATCCAGTCGTTTGTGGGTAGGGAGGGTATCGGCCTACGGACAGGGACGGTAGCAAGGGTGCTGTGTCGTTAGGATGCGATTTTGTTTGGGGGCAGGGCCTGGCTTTGGGTACCGTAGTTTACGAGCTGAGGTGGCCTCGCGCTGTACTCGAGTATAGTAGTGGTGTAGGCATGTTCTCGGCTGTGTGCGTTTCAAGTTCATAGAACAGAACAGCACGCAGCGGTGGGAGCTCGACGAGGGGTGGGTAGGAGTTGCTCGGTTAATGGTACTGGGCTCATGTGTACTAGTACTTGTAGTGCCAAAATACCTTCTTCTTCTGCTGTGGTCTCGTCTCTTATGGCGCTCAGCTTACCCAATTCCAGGGATACCATCGTAATATTATTCAAATTTACCGTGGCACTTGTAATGGTAAATACCTATTGGTAACTTTACAGCTTGGGCCCGAATCCTAATTCTCCCAACCTTCCACGATCCACCCGAGCTCTCAATCCTTCTCACAGCTCAGCTCCTCCCCCTTCTAGAAATATGGTATTAGTGCTTCACTGTATCCGGTACTAACGCCGTAATCCCGTCGTGGGTTTTACGAGTACGCAGGGGTTTTCACCAGGGCACAGATCCTCCATACCTACCCACAGCGATCGTAGGCGGATTAAAGGGAGGCCAAGGGGGTGAAGTGGAATTCGTCGTGAACTGTAGAATGTTTACCCAGGAAGAGAGGAGAGACAGGAAGGTGGGAGTGCAGGGGGAGAGATAGGGAGAACTGATTGCGGGGATGGACGAATGAATAGTCGTGCCGAATTCCGAGTATTTTTTGGTTGTAGGGGAAGGACGATTTATTTCTCTCTCGAGGTTTGTGTGGTTTTGACAAGGATTATGGAGGGAAGGAGGGAAAAGGGAAAGGGAGGGAGGGAGGGAAGCGAGAAAGAGGGGGCGCTACCGTTGAGGCTATTCAAATGTGAAGCATTTGGGTGTTTGAGACGACGCCATGCATCGCCTAGCCATTTGCAGGCGACGAGGATAGGAATTTCTGTAAATAAAGCCAACAGGCTGGAAATACTTGGCTGCTACGGGTTTCGAGGGCTAGAAATACCTGGTACAAGTACAG
>Ga0307507_10005356_pt1 | contig 21193 bp, 16 predicted proteins | sample 7_EM_MG_FD_207223 | JGI IMG/M metagenome (GOLD analysis project Ga0307507, IMG submission 207223) | Populus trichocarpa ectomycorrhiza microbial communities from riparian zone in the Pacific Northwest, United States - 7_EM | ecosystem: Host-associated > Plants > Roots > Unclassified | place... | reverse complement strand
ACGTCAGGTTCTCGTAGAGGTTGTTCTTCTCGTCGGAGCCGCCCGCGTCGATCGCCGAGAAGAGCGCGAAGCTGTCGTCGCCCGTGGCGCGGGCGTCGTTGTTGACGACGTGGTTGTCCGTGGAGCCGTTCGTCATGTTGATGCCGTCGGCGAACGTGTCACGGATGCGGGAGTTCTTGATGGTCATGTTGTCGGTGTTGGCGCCCCAGTACATGCACACCATGTGCTCGACCCAGATGTCGTCGATGGTGATGTTGGAGACGTTGGAGAAGTCAAAGACCTTTCCTGGTCCGTCGATTCGGGAGGTGTAGTTCCCGAAGTAGGCGAACCCGGTGAACGACGAGCCGTTGGCGGTGGCCTCGGCCCGGATGCCGACGTCGGTGTTCTCCTGCGAGGAGGGTGCGTGGAAGCGGGTGAACCACGACCCGGCCCCTACGACCTTGACCGCCTTGCCGTAGACCTGGAGCTTGCTGGACGTCTCGTAGTCACCGGCGGGCAGGTAGACGCCGACGAGCTTGCCCGTGGTGTCCATGCGGACCGTGTCGAGCGCGTTCTGCACGTCCTGCTGCGCGAAGCCGGCCGGGACCACGTACGCGGCCGGGTCCGGGTTCGGAGTCGCCGTCGCCTGCTCGGTGTTGATGAAGTCGATCGCGTACGTGGAGGTGTTGGCCGCGTCCTTCTGGAGGCGGATCTTGGAACCGGCCGGAACTGTCTTGCCCAGCAGGAGATTCGCCTCGTCGTAGATGTGGCGTTGGGTACCGGCGCTCGGCGAGTTGCCGGGCGCGGTCTCGGCGCCGTACAGCCAGGCGTACTTGGAGGTGAGGTCGATGACCTTGAGGAACTGGCCGTCGACGTAGACGTCGAGCGTGGTGTTGGTGCCGTCGGGGATGGAGAAGCGGGTGACCAGGGTGTTGGTGGACGCGCGGGTGGTCCATTCGACGTACTGGCCGGTCGAGTTGAGGGTCACCGCCTTGCGGCCGCTCGCCTCGCCCGCGATGTCGCCGATGGTGCGGTTCGGTCCGACGACCTGGGCGCCGCCGCCCACTGTGCCGTCCTCGGCTTCGTACATGTCGTACGGCATGTCGGCGCCGCGGCCGACGAACAGGTTCTGCGTGGTGGTGTTGTTGGTCCGCTTGACCGGGAGTTCGTTGGTGTCGTCGGCGATGACCGTCTTGACGGTGAACTTGCCGTTGGCGGCCGTCCAGGAGCCGAGGCTGACGGGTGCGGTCGTCTGGCCGGCGGCGATCGTGCCGCTGTAGGAGCCGGTGAGCGTCTTGACGGTGGCGCCGTTGGCGTCCAGGAGCGTCAGCGTGACGCCGTGCGCGCCGGCGGCCGAGCCGATCGAACCCTGGTTCTTGATCGCCACGGTGAACGTGACGTTGTCGCCCGCCGAGGGGCTGGACGGGGTCCAGGCGACCGGTGCGGCGACCAGGTCGGAGCTGGAGACCGGCTTGACGACGAGGGCGTCGGGGGCGGTGTAGACGTTGTTGCCCTCGTTCTGCTCGATGACCTTGTTGGACGGGTCCACCTCGGCGCCGAGCGGGTAACTCCCCGCGTCCCGGGTGCCGATGCTCGCCGTGACCGTCGTCGACGCGCCCGCCGCGAGGGCCGGGACGTCCGCCGTGGCGGCCTTCGTGCCGCCGAGCGTGAAGTTCAGGTCGGTGGCCTTGGACGCCTTGCTGCCGCTGTTGGTGACCGTCGCCGTCAGGCTGATGGCGTCCGACTCGACCGGGGCCGCGGGCGTGTGGGTGATGCCGGTGACCTTGAGGTCAGGGTTGGCGGCCGGGGTGCCGATCACCTGGAACTCGGCGACCTGGGCGCCCGGGGCACCGGTGTTGGAGGCGAACTTGAGCTGGATGTCGGCGGCGGCGCCGGACACCGGGATGGTCACCGTGTTGCCGCTCGCCGGGTTGAAGACGTAGTCCTTCGCCGCGACGAGACTCGTGAACGCGGTCGCGTCCTGGTCCCGGCCCAGCACCTGGATGTTCTGCGTACGCGTCGACCACGCGGCGTCCGGGTTCAGCTTGACGACGACCTGACTGAGGTCGGCGTTGGCACCCAGCTTGGTGGTGAGGGTGGCCGGGTAGGCACCGCCCCCGCCCTCCCAATACGTCGCGATCTGGCCGTCGTTGGCGTTCGCGGCGACATAGGTGAAGGTGTACGACGAGGCCTCGATGGGCTTGCCCTGCGCGAGGTCGGACCCGGCACCGTTACCGGCCCGGGTGACGCTGTTGCTCGCCACCGACACGTTCCCGGCGGCGTCCTTGGCCTTCACGTAGTAGGTGACCGTGGCCGTCGCCGAAGGGGTGTCGGTGTACGAAGTCACGTCACCGGCAAGGGACTTGAGGAGCTGATCGTTGGCGTACACGTCGTACCCGGTGACCTGGACGTTGTCGCTCGACGCCTGCCAGGTCAGCTTCACGTCGCTGCCCGACTGCGTGTAGGCGAGATTGCCCGGCGCGGTCGGGGCCTGGGTGTCGCCGGTCGAGCCCTTGCGGGTGACGCTGTTGCTGTTGGCGGAGACATTGCCCGCCGCGTCCTTGGCCCGCACGAAGTACGTGATGTCGCTGCCGGCCGGCTGCGTGTCGGTGTACGTCAGCACGTTCCCGGCGACGCTCGACCTCAACTGCCCGTTGGCGTAGATGTCGTAGCCGGTCACGGCCGTGTCGTCGGTGGCCGCGGTCCAGTTCAACTCGATCTGCCCGGTGGCCGGTTCGGTGTAGCTCAGATTGCCCGGCGCGGTGGGCGCCTGCGTGTCGCCGGTCGCCGGCCCGTAGACCTCCAGCTCGGACACCTGCCCGGCGGGCCAGCCGGTGTTCGCCGTGATCAGCACGCGCACGTACCGCGTGGTCGTCGCGTCGAAGGCGATGGTCGTCGACTGGTCGGTGGAGCTTTCGAAGGTGTACGCCTTCGAGGCCGTCAGGTCGGTGAGGTTCTGGTTGTCGGTCGAGCCCTGGATCTTGAGCGTCTGGCTGCGGCTCGGCCAGCTGCTCGGCAGCCGCAGCGTCACCTGGTTGACCCTGACCGACGAGCCGAGGTCGACCTGGAGCCACTGCGGGAACGCGTTGTTCGTGCTCTCCCAGTAGGTGTCGCGGTTGCCGTCACCGGCGTTGGCCGCGCCGTAGACATCGGCGTGCCCGCTCTCGCTGAAGGGCTTGCCCTGGGCGAGGTTGGGGGTCTGGGCGGTGGCCGTGAGGACCTGCATCTCGGCCAACTGGGCCGTACCGGCTACCGAGTTGGCGCTGAAGTCGGCCCGCACGTACCGAGCGAGGGTCGAAGGCACCGAGATCTTCACGGTGTTGTCGTCACCGGGGCTGAAGACGTACTGCGCCGATGACTTGAGCGTCGCGAAGCTCTTGCCGTCGTCGCTGCCCTGGAGCGCCAGCGTCTGCTTGCGGGTCTGCCAGCCCTCGGGCAGCCGCAGCACGACCTGTCGGACGCGCTCGCTCTTCCCGAGGTCGGTCTGCACCCACTGGGCCGACTTCTTCCCGGCCTGCCAGTAGGTATCGGTGTCGCCGTCGGTGATGTTGGTGGCCTTGTGCGCGCCGCGGGTGCTGCCCGCGGTGGTCTTCGCGTCCGCGGCGACGTTGGGACCGCCGGCCGCGTGCGCGCCGACGGCGGGCAGGCCCAGCACCATCACGGCGGAGGCGAGCGCGGCGATCGCCGCGCGCCGCCTGGGGGATCTCTGCTTGTGTCGAGTCGGTCGAGTCATACGGGTCACTTCCTGCGGAGGCTCGCGCGCCGGTGGGGCGGCGAGGGCGGCTCGTTCCTGGCGGAGTGGTGCAGGAGCAGAAAGGTGCGGGTGATCGGTGACGAGTGATCAGCACAGAGTGTGAGGCAGGAATTTGCGTTCTTTCATCGAAATATTGCAGAGCTGGGTGGGCGGGTCTACAACTTGAACGGCGCAATTTTCACCAGAAGCACTCATCACTCCGGAGTGGCGGGGGCTCGGGTGCCCCTTCCGGGCCGGTGGAGCGATCAACTGGCGGGTGCCAGGGCAGGCTTGAGGGGCTCGCGGGGTTCGGTCTGCGACTCGGCGGTAGTCGCGGGCTTGCGTTCCGGGACCGCAAGTGGACGCAAGATGTGCAAGTTCTTGCGCGATCCGTGCGTTGTGAGAGGCGAATCCAGGGTGGGGCGTGGAGTCGACCGCTGCGTGTGTGCGGCCGAGGGTCGAGTGGTCGGCTCCAGAAGCCCGCGGTCGTGCTCGCGGGCCGCGTGGAAGCGCCAGGCCCTGCCGCTGACCTGCGGATCCTGTTGTTCCGTCAGTTCCCGTGCGAAGCCAGTCGATCATGATTGCATGCAGCGCGTCGCGGTGCTCGGAGCGCTGATGTCGCGCACGCTCTCTACTCTCGATGTGACGCGGGTCATATCGACCCCGTGTCACGAACCGAAGGGCAGCTTGCGTCTGGTGGTCGTCCGCACAGCGGGAACGACCGAGACGAAAGAGACAGCAGAGCGATGAACGCGACAGCAGCGCAGCAGCACGAGGTCCTGGTCCTGGGCGCCGGCTACGCCGGGCTCTCCGCCGCGATCCAGCTCGCGGCCCGCACCAGGAAACGCGGAGACCTGCGAGTGACGCTGGTCAACCCCTACGACACCTTCACCGAGCGGCTCCGACTGCACATGACCGCCACCGGTCAGGAGACGGCCGAGATGAACATCCCGGAGCTGCTGGACGGCACCGGCGCCGGCTTCGTCCGTGGCTGGGTCACCGCCGTGGACGCCGAGACGAAGACCGTCCGGATCGACGACGACCGGGTCCTGCGCTACGACACCCTGGTCTACGGCCTGGGCGGCATCGCGAACACCGTTGCCGTCCCCGGCGTGGACGACCACGCCTACACCCTCAACGGCCCGCAGGACGCCGCCCTCCTCGCCGACCGGCTGACCCGGCTCGACGGTGGGACCGTCGTGGTCGGCGGCAGCGGCCTCACCGGCGTCGAGGCCGCCGCGGAGATCGCCGAGCGGTACCCGGAGCTCCAGGTGGTGCTGCTGGGTCGGCAGGAGCCGGGCGCGAGCATGCACCCGAAGGCCAAGGCCTACTTGGACGAGGCGCTCGCCCGGCTCGGCGTGCGGGTGCGCAGCGGCGTCGAGGTGGCCAAGGTGCTGCCGGACAGCGTCGAGTTCGCGGACGGCTCCAGCATCCCGGCGGGCGCAGTGCTGTGGACCAGCGGCACCCGTGTCTCGCCGCTGGCGGCCGCCGCGGGTCTGACCGTCGACGAGCGCGGCCGGGTGGTCACCGACAGCGCGCTGCGCTCGGTCTCCCACCCGGACGTCTATGCCGTGGGCGACGCGGCGGCGATCCGCCAGGGCTACGGCGTGATGCACGGGACCTGTCAGGGGGGTATGCCCACCGGCGTGCACGCGGCCCTCTCGATCCTGCGGGTGCTGGCCGGCAAGGAGCCCAAGCCCTTCCGCTTCGGCTACTACCACACACCTGTCAGTCTGGGTCGGAACGACGCCGTCGTGCAGTTCACCCACCCCGACGACAGCCCGCGCCGGATCGTGCTGACCGGCAAGCGAGCCGCACAGTACAAGGAGACGGTCACCGCCGTGCCGTGGCCGACCTTCGCCCGCATGAAGAAGATGCCCGTCTCGGGCGCGTTCTGGCCGCACGGTGGCCGCTACACCCGGATTCGGAGCGCCAAGTGACCCAGCCGCAGCAGGCCGGCCCCGACCAGCTTGCCTTCCAGCAGTACCGCACCCTGCTCTTCTCCGTCGCCTACCGCGTCCTCGGCTCCGCCGCCGACGCCGAGGACGTGGTCCAGGACGCGTGGCTCAAGTGGTCGGCGGCCGACCGTTCCGAGGTCGCCGACCCCAAGGCCTACCTGACCCGGATCGTCTCCAACCTGGCGATGGAGCGGCTTCGTTCGACTCGCCACCAGCGCGAGACCTACGTGGGGCCATGGCTCCCCGAGCCGATCCTCACCGGCCCGGACACAGCTGACGGCGTCGCCACGACGGACTCGGTCTCCATGGCCCTGCTGGTTGTGCTGGAGACGCTGAGTCCCTTGGAGCGCGCGGTCTTCGTACTGAAGGAGGTCTTCGCCTTCAGCTATGCGGAGATCGCGGAGGCGGTGGAACGCTCGGACGCGGCGGTCCGGCAGGCCGCGCACCGTGCCCGCGAGCACGTCCAGGCCCGTCGGCCCCGTTTCACCGCGGACCGCGCCCGCCAACGCGACGTCGCCGAGCGCTTCTTCGCGGCGACGGCGGGCGGCGACATCAACACCCTCATGGAGTTGCTCTCCCCGGACGTGACCCTGTGGACCGATGGCGGCGGCAAGGTCCGCCAGGCCCTCAAGCCGGTCATCGGCCTGGAGACCGTGGCCCGTTGGTTCGCCGCGCTCGGCACCACGACCTACCAGGGCATCGAGCCCGGGCAGATGCGGGCAGAACTCACCTGGATCAACGGCGGCCCGGGCGTGGTCTTCCGCGGCCCGGACCGCGTGATCGCCACGCTGACCTTCGACTTCGATCCGGAAGGCCGCATCTCGACCATCCACAACGTGGCCAATCCCGACAAGCTCCATGCAGTCGCCGACGGAACTCGACACGAACTCTCCTGAGCCGCCTGATGTCGGCGTACCCTCTGATCGCCTTGCCTGCCTTGCCTGCCTTGCCTGTTGCTGCCGCGCGCCCGACAGTCCTGACCGCCGCCCAGCGGCACCGGTTGAAGAAGGCGGCCTGTGGCCACAAGACCGAGTACCGGGGCCAGAGTGCGGGCGCAGATCGTGTTCCGGGCGGCTCGGGGCAGGTCCAACGCGCGGATCGCCGTTGAGGTGGGAGTGCACGTGGACACCGTGCGCACGTGGCGGGGCCGGTTGGCCGACCTGGGCCTGCCGGGACTGACCGACCGCGAGCGCCAGGGGCGGGCCGCCGCTGTCGCGTTGGTCGTGCCCGGAGCCGGCCCGCGAGGCCGTCGAGCGTGGCATCGCGCCCTTCCTCTCGGCGTCCACCGTGTGCCGCCGGCTCGACCAGGACGCGCTCGAGCCCTGGCAGCACCGCTCGTGGATCTTCCGCACCGACCCGGACTTCCGGCCCAAGGCCGAGCGCGTACTGGACCTGTATGCCCGCACCTGGGACGACATCCCGCTCGGCGCGGACGAGTACGTGATCAGCGCGACCGGACCGCTCGGTGATCCACGGCGTGCCCGCGCCGCGCCGTAGGAAGTTGCCTCACGGACGCGTAACGTGACGCTTCATGAAGATCCTCATCAGCGCCGACATGGAGGGTGCCACCGGCGTCACCTGGCCGGCCGACGTGCTGCCGGGGACACCGCAGTGGGAGCGGTGCCGCTCGCTGTTCACCTCGGACGTGAACGCGGCCGTCCTCGGTTTCTACGACGGCGGCGCCGACGAGGTGCTCGTCAACGAGGCCCACTGGACGATGCGCAACCTGCTGCTTGAGCGGCTCGACGAGCGCACCGAGATGCTCACCGGCCGCCACAAGTCCCTCTCCATGGTGGAGGGCGTGCAGCACGGCGACGTCGACGGCATCGCGTTCGTCGGCTACCACGCGGGCGCCGGCATGGAGGGCGTCCTCGCCCACACCTACCTCGCGAACTCGATCACCGGCGTGTGGCTGAACGACGTCCGCGCGAGCGAGGGACTGCTCAACGCGCATGTCGTCGCCGAGTACGGGGTACCGGTGGTCCTTGTCACGGGTGACGACGTGGCCTGCGAGGACGCCCTCGGGTACGCGCCCGAGGCGCTGAAGGTGGCCGTCAAGGACCATGTGTCGCGGTACGCGGCCGTGTGCCGGACACCGGCCAGGACGGCCGCCGACATCCGCGCGGCGGCGAAGGAGGCGGCGAAGCTGGCGGTCCGTCAGGAACCGGTCAGGTGTGGGCCGTTCACCGTCGCCCTGGAATTCGACGCCGAGCACCTCGCGATGGCCGCGACCGTCGTGCCGGGTGTCGGGCGGGTCGGGGAGCGGAAGGTCGCGTACACCAGCGACACCATGTACGAGGGGATCCGGACCTTCAAGGCGGTCACCACGATCGTCTCGGCCGCGGTGGAGGAGCAGTATGGCTGACATCGACGAGCGGGCGCTGGACGAGGTCGTGACGTTCACCTCCGACCTCATCCGCATCGACACCACCAACCGGGGCGGCGGCGACTGCCAGGAGCGGCCCGCCGCCGAGTACGCCGCCGGGCAACTGGCGGGCGCGGGGCTCGAACCCACCCTCTTGGAACGCTCCAAGGGCCGCACCAACGTCGTCGCCCGCATCGAGGGCACCGACCCCTCGGCGGACGCGCTGCTCGTGCACGGTCACCTGGACGTCGTACCGGCGCAGGCCGACGAGTGGAGCGTGCACCCGTTCTCCGGGGAGATCCGCGACGGCGTCGTCTGGGGGCGCGGCGCGGTCGACATGAAGAACATGGACGCGATGATCCTCGCCGTCGTCCGCGCCTGGGCCAGACAGGGCCTACGGCCCCGCCGTGACCTCGTGATCGCGTTCACCGCCGACGAGGAGGCGAGCGCCGAGGACGGCTCCGGATTCCTCGCCGACCAGCATGCCGGGCTCTTCGAGGGCTGCACCGAAGGCATCAGCGAATCAGGGGCGTTCACCTTCCATGACGGCGGCGGCCGGGAGATCTACCCCATCGCGGCCGGCGAACGCGGCACCGGCTGGCTGAAGTTGACCGCGCGCGGCCGGGCGGGCCACGGCTCCAAGGTCAACCACGAGAACGCCGTCACCCGTCTCGCCGCCGCGATCACCCGCATCGGCGAGCACGAATGGCCGCTACGGCTCACCCCGACCGTCCGTGCCTCCCTCACCGAACTCGCCGCCCTGTACGGCATCGACGCCGACCTTGACGATGTCGACGGGCTCCTGACCAAGCTCGGCCCGGCGGGCAAGCTCGTCGAGCCCACGGTCCGCAACAGTGCCAACCCGACCATGCTGGACGCCGGTTACAAGGTCAACGTGATCCCGGGCGAGGCCGTGGCCTACGTCGACGGACGTTATCTGCCGGGCGGCGAGGACGAGTTCCGCATCACCCTGGACCGGCTCACCGGACCGGACGTCGACTGGGAGTTCCACCACCGCGAGGTGGCCCTCCAGGCGCCGGTCGATTCCCTGACGTACGCTCAGATGCGGTCCGCCGTCGAGGAGTTCGCACCCGAGGGGCATGTGGTCCCGTACTGCATGTCCGGCGGCACGGACGCCAAACAGTTCTCACGCCTCGGCATCACCGGCTACGGCTTCGCACCACTGAAGCTCCCCGAGGGCTTCGACTACCAGGCGCTGTTCCACGGAGTCGACGAGCGTGTCCCCGTCGAGGCACTGCACTTCGGCGTCCACGTCCTCGACCGCTTCCTGCGGAACGCCTAGCAAGTGAGGGAAAGCATGCGGACGTTGGCGTACGGCTCGTGGCCCTCGCCCATCGACGCGGCGCTCGCCGCCGCGCACGACGGACATCCCGAGTGGGTCGGTTTCGTCGGCGACGAGGTCTGGTGGACCGAACCACGGCCCACCGAGGGCGGCCGCCGCACCCTGGTACGGCGCCTCGCGGACGGCACCGAGGAGCCGGTGCTGCCCGCGCCGTGGAACGTCCGCAGCCGGGTCATGGAGTACGGCGGACTGCCCTGGGCTGGAACGGTCCAAAACGGCCAACCTCTCGTGGTCTTCGTGAACTTCACCGACCAGCGGCTCTACCTCTACCAGCCGGGGAGCGAACCGGAGCCTCTGACGCCGGTCTCTCCCGTGGGCGGCGGACTCCGCTGGGCGGAACCGCAGGTGCGCCCGGACCTGGGTGAAGTGTGGTGCGTTCTTGAGGAGTTCACCGGCGAGGGCCCCGGTGATGTGCGGCGCGTCCTGGCCGCCGTACCGTTGGACCGGTCCGCCGCCGAGGACCGGCACGCCGTACGTGAACTCGCCGGCGAACAGCACCGGTTCGTGTCCGGGCCCCGGGTCTCGCCCGACGGGCGGAAGGCGGCCTGGCTCGGCTGGGATCATCCTCGGATGCCTTGGGACGGCACGGAGTTGGTGCTCGCCGAGGTGGCCGACGACGGCACGTTCGGGGAGCCGCGGCTCGTCGCCGGTGGGCCCGAGGAGTCGATCGCGCAGGTCGACTGGGGGTTCGACGGCTCGCTGCTGTACGCGAGCGACCGCACCGGCTGGTGGAACCTCTACCGCGACCACCAGCCGCTGTGCGCCCGCGAGGAGGAGTTCGGCGGGCCCCTGTGGAAGCTCGGCCAGCGCTGGTTCGCACCCCTGGAGAGCGGCCCGATCGCCGTCGTGCACGGCCGGGGCGCCACCCTGCTCGGCGTCCTGGACCCGGAGACCGGCGAGGTCGTCGACGCGGCCGGACCCTGGACCGAGTTCGCCTTCACCCTCGCGGTGCACGGCGAGCGGATCGTCGGCGTCGGAGCCAGCCCGCGCAGCGCCTACGAGGTCGTCGAACTCGACACCCGCACCGGCAGAGCCCGGGTCATCGGCGCCGCCCACGACGACCCCGTCGACCCCGCCCACTACCCCGAACCGCAGATCCGCACCTTCGACGGCCCCGCCGGACGCGAGATCCACGCCCACATCTACCCACCGCACAACCCGAGTTGGGCCGCACCCGGCGACCAACTGCCGCCGTACGTCATCTGGGCGCACGGCGGACCCACCAGCCGGGCGCCGCTCGTCCTCGACCTGGAGATCGCCTACTTCACCTCGCGCGGCATCGGCGTCGCCGAGGTCAACTACGGCGGCTCGACCGGGCACGGCCGCGAGTACCGCAACCGGCTGCGCGAGCAGTGGGGTGTCGTCGACGTCGAGGACTGCGCCGCCGTCGCGCTCGCCCTCGCCGACGAGGGCACCGCCGACCGCGCCCGGCTCGCGATCAGGGGCGGCAGCGCCGGCGGCTGGACCAGCGCCGCGTCCCTCGTCACGACCGACGTCTACGCCTGCGGCACCATCATCTATCCCGTCCTCGACCTGGCCAACTGGGCCTCGGGGGAGACCCACGACTTCGAGTCCCGCTACCTGGAGACCCTGGTCGGACCGCTCGCCGAGGTGCCCGCCCGGTACGCCGAGCGCTCACCCGTCGAGCACGCCGACCGCGTCACCGCGCCCTTCCTGCTGATGCAGGGCCTGGCCGACGTGATCTGCCCGCCAGTCCAGTGCGAACGCTTCCTGGAGCGGATGCGCGGACGCCAAGTACCGCACGCCTACCTCGCGTTCGAGGGCGAGGGCCACGGCTTCCGCCGCGCCGACACCATGATCCGCGCCCTGGAGGCCGAACTCTCCCTGTACGCCCAGGTCTTCGGCATCGACCCGCCCGGCGTCCCGACCCTGGAGCTCACCAAGTGACCGCGCTCGTCCGGCCGTACCGACTCGCCCCCGGCGCCCGCGTCGCCGTCGTCGCGCCCAGCGGGCCGGTGGCCGAGGAACGGCTGGAGGCGGGCCTCGACATCCTGCGCGGCTGGGACCTCGATCCGGTCGTGGCACCCCATGTGCGGGACCGGCACGGCGAGTTGGGCTACCTGGCGGGCACGGACACCGACCGCGCGGCCGATCTGCAGAACGCCTGGTGCGACCCGTCCGTGGCCGCCGTGCTGTGCGCCCGCGGCGGCTACGGCGTGCAGCGCATCGTCGATCTCCTCGACTGGGAGGCGATGCGGGCCGCCGGGCCGAAGGTGTTCGTCGGCTTCAGCGACCCCACCGTGCTGCACCAGGCGTTCGCCGCCCGGCTGGGCCTGGTCACCCTGTACGGGCCCGCGGCGGCCGGCGCCGACTTCATCAAGAACGCCCGCACGCAGGAGCACTTGAGGGCGACCCTCTTCGACCCGGAGTCCGTGCGGACCATCCATGCCGCCCCGACCGGCGGCGTACTGGTGCCGGGGCGGGCTCGGGGCGTCACCCTCGGCGGCTGTCTGAGCCTGCTCACCTCCGACCTCGGCACCCCGCACGCGCCCGCCGGTGCGCGCGGCGGGCTGCTGATGATCGAGGACGTCGGCGAACTGGCGTACCGCGTCGACCGGATGCTGACCCAACTCCTGCGCAGCGGCTGGCTGGACGGCGTCGCCGGGATCGCGCTCGGCTCCTGGGCCGGATGCGGACCGTACGAGAGACTGCGCCCCGTGTTCGTCGACCGGCTCGGCGGACTCGGTGTGCCCGTGGTGGAGGAGTTCGGGTTCGGGCACGGCGAGGGGGCGCTGACGATACCCCTCGGCGTGGCGGCCGAACTCGACGCGGACACGGGCACGTTGACGCTGGACGAGCCCGCACTGCGGTAGCCGCCCGCCTCTCGAACGGTCACCAAGTCGCCCTGTCGTCAGTCGCCTTGCTCCCCATTCGGTTGCCCTCAGCCCCTCTTCGTCTGCCCTCAGCCCCTCTTCGTCTGCCCTCAGCCCCTCTTCGTGTGCCCTTAGTCCTTCTTCGTCCTCAGTCGGGTTGTCCTCAGTGTGGAGGTCCCTGTGTCCCGTCGTGTGCCTGGAATCCGCGCCGCGCTGGCTCTCACGCTCACCGCACCACTCACCCTCACCGCACCCCTCGCCCTCGGCGGTCCCGCCACCGCCGCCGACCAATACACCGTCACCGCGCTGAAGTTCACCGTCCCCGCGGGCGGCCGGGACTGCACGGTCGACGCCGATCTGTACCGGCCCGCGGGCGTGGACCGTTCCAACCCGGCGCCCGCCGTGCTGGCGACCAACGGCTTCGGGGGCAGCAAGTCGGACGGTTCGACGGACGCCATCGGCAAGGTCTTCGCACGGCGCGGCTATGTCGGGCTCGTCTACTCGGGGCTGGGCTTCGGAAGGTCGGGGTGTCTCATCTCGCTCGACGATCCACGCATCGACGGGGCGGCCGCCTCGGGGCTGATCGACTTCCTGGCGGGGACGCGGGCCGCCGTCGACGGGACCAGGGCCGACTTCGTGACGCTCGACGCGAAGGGCGATCCGCGCGTCGGGATGATCGGCGGCTCGTACGGGGGCGCGGTCCAGCTGGCGACGGCGGCCGTGGACCACCGGGTCGACGCGCTCGTCCCGCTGATCACCTGGAACGACCTGGCGTACTCCCTCGACCCCAACTCCCTCGCTCCCGACAACACGGTCGGCGAAGGCGGTTGGACCGTTCCAGGCGCCTTCAAGTGGCAGTGGGCCAACAGCTTCTACCTCACCGGCGAGACCCAGCCCCTGACTGTACCGAGCCTCGACCCGACCCGGATCAACTCCCTCACCTGTCTGCACTTCGTCACCAGGGCCTGCGCCATGTTCCGCACCCTGAACTCCGGGAGCTACCCGACCAGGGCGACGGCCGACCTGCTCGCCTACATGCGCAGCGTCTCGCCGGTGTCGTATCTGAACCGGGTGAAGGCACCGACGCTGCTCGTCCAGGGGCAGGCCGACAGCCTGTTCAACCTCAACGAGGCGACGGCGACGTACAAGACGCTGAAGGCGCACGGGACGACCGCGAAGATGATCTGGCAGTCGCTGGGGCACAGCAGCGGGACGGCAGCGCCGGTCGCCGGTGAACTCGACCTGAGTCAGGGCGACTTGGAGTCGAGCTACGTCGGCAGGCGCATCGCGGCCTGGTTCGACCGCTATCTGCTCCGGCGGACGGACACGGACACCGGACCGGCGTTCGCCTACTACCGCGACTGGATCACGGACCCCGCCGACACCTACGCCACCGCGAACCAACTCCCTGCGCTCGACGAGAAGTTGTACCTCTCCGGCGACGGCAAGCTGGTGGACGACCGGGCGAAGGTGGCGCGCGGCAGCGGTAAGTACGCCAACCGGCTTGTCCCCACGAGCCATTCGGAGAGCTCGTTGGCCGGGACGATCGGCCTGCCGGACCCGGCGCCGTACGACACGGCGGGCACGTACCTGGGTTGGACCGGTCCACCCCTGGCCCGTACCACGGACGTCGTCGGCGCCCCGAAGGCGACGCTCAAGGTCGTCTCCCCGGAGGCGCGGCGCACCCAGAACTCCGGCGACGCCGCCGACAACCTGGTCCTCTTCGCCAAGCTCTACGATCTCGCCCCCGACGGCACCAACACCCTTGTCCACCGGTTGGTCGCTCCTGTCCGCGTGCCGGACGTCACGAAGAGCTTCACGGTCACCCTGCCGGGGATCGTGCACCGGTACGCGAAGGGGCACCGGCTGCGGTTCGTGATCGCGGCGAGCGACGACGCGTACACCGGGAACCGGGGGATCAAGCCGGTGACGGTGGTCAGCTCGCCGCAGGACACCGGGGTGCTGGAGCTGCCGGTCCTCGCGGACTGAGTCTCACCGTGCGTGATGGGCGATTCGGGCTCACCCTGGAGGCATGAGCCCGAAGACCACCGAGAGCGGCGGTAGGACCGGCCAGCGGGAACGCGTGCTGACGCCCGCCCGGATCACGGTTCTGCTGCTCGCCGTCCTGGCCCTGATCTTCATCTTCGAGAACACCCGCGCCACCAAGATCCGCCTGCTGATCCCCGAGGTCACCATGCCGCTGTGGATGGCCCTGCTGGGCACGGCGATCATCGGCGCCCTGTGCGGGTGGTATTTCATGCGACGCCGCCGCTAGGCCGGATTAGGGTGTCGGGATGCCGCACACCGCTTCCCGCTATCTCGCCGAGGGCCCCCGCGTGGGGATTCGTCACTTCAGCTACGAGGACGGTGCCGAGTTCACCGCGCGTGCCCGGGAGAGCAAGGATCTGCACCAGCCGTGGCTGTTCCCACCGGCGAGCGGGGACGCGTACACCGCCTACGCGCGGCGGCTGATCCAGGATCCGGCCAAGGCCGGGTTTCTCGTGTGCGAGGTGGACGGCGGGGGCATCGCCGGGTTCATCAACATCAACAACATCGTCGAGGGCGGCTTCCAGTGCGGTGCGCTCGGCTACGGCGCCTTCGCGCACGCCGCCGGGCGCGGGCTGATGCGCGAGGGGATGAACCTCGTGGTGGGACACGCCTTCGGACCGATGCGGCTGCACCGGCTCGAAATCAACGTGCAGCCCACCAACCTCCCGTCGATCGCCCTCGCCCGCAGCTGCGGGTTCCGGCTCGAAGGCTTCTCGCCGAACATGATCTACATCGACGGCGCGTGGCGGGACCACGAGCGCTGGGCGATCACCGCCGAGATGCGGACTTCCGGTTGACCTTCATCGTGTCCAGGTCCGTCACCGTCGACTTCAGGTCACGGAAGCCGTAGCCGAGGCCCTTGAGCGCGGTCTCCGCGCGGTCCTCCGCGAGCGCCGCCGCCATCTCCGGGCCGTCCGCCGCGTCCGACACCACCACATACCGCCACGAGAAGTGCTTGAGCGGCGCCGGTTCGTAACTGAGCGAGCCCTCCTCGGTGAACCGCATGCTCAGCATCCCGTGCTCCGCCGCCTCGCCCAGCAGCCGCTGCCGCGCCTCATCCGTGAGCGCGTCCCAGGTGCCCCGGACGATCACCCGGTACGTGTGCTGCTCGCCCATCCGCTGTTCCACTCCTCGGTCCCTGTCGTCGAACGGCCCGACTGTACGTCGGCGAGCGGCGACCGCACGCGGATTTTTCCGCCCGCTCCCCGCGGGCCCCCGTCTTTGCGGAATCCTGACTGGCAATGCCCCTGGCCACCGCACCCGTTGCCGGGTTCCATAGTGATCGTGACGACGATCCGACGTGAGGTACTGACCCTGCCCACCGCCGAGTTGGGTCCGGACAACCCGCTGCCCCCACTGCGTCCGCTCGACGAGACACACCGTGTCGACGACCGGGACCGCGAGGACCTGCCGCGCGACATGGCCCGGCAGGTCGGCTACGAACCCCTCCGCAGCCTGCTGCCGACCCGCGTCCGGGACGGCTACGACAGAGACCGCACACCCCGCCGCATCGACGCCCTCGTGATCGAGAACGACCGGCTCCGCGCCACCGTGCTGCCCGCCCTCGGCGGCCGGATCGCCTCCCTCGTCCACAAGCCCACCGACCGTGAACTCCTGTACCGCAACCCGGTGTTGCAGCCCGCCAACTTCGCCCTCAACGGTGCCTGGTTCTCCGGCGGCATCGAGTGGAACATCGGCGCCACCGGCCACACCACCCTCTCCTGCGCACCCCTGCACGCAGCCCGCGTTCCCGCCCCCGACGGCGGCGAGATGCTCCGCCTCTGGGAGTGGGAACGCCTCCGCGACCTCCCCTTCCAGGTCGACCTCTGGCTCCCGGACGGCTCCGACTTCCTCTACGTCGGCGTCCGCATCCGCAACCCGCACGAGCGGCCCGCGCCCACCTACTGGTGGTCCAACATCGCGGTACCGGAGGAACGCCGGGTCCTCGCACCGGCGGAGGAGGCCTGGCACTTCGGATACGAGCGGCGGCTGCGCCGGGTGCCCGTGCCGTCGTACGACGGATTGGACCGGTCCTACCCACTCAACAGCCCTTTCGCCGCCGACTACTTCTACGAGATGCCGGACGGGCGGCGGCGCTGGATCGCCGCGCTCGACGTGGACGGGCACGGGCTGGTGCAGACGTCCACCGATGCGCTGCGGGGGCGAAAGCTGTTCGTGTGGGGCACCGGCAGCGGCGGCCGGCGCTGGCAGGAGTGGCTCACCGAGCCCGGGACCGGCGGCTACTGCGAGATCCAAGCGGGCCTGGCCCGTACCCAGTTGGAGCACGTAAGGCTGGACCCGGAGAGCGAGGTGTCCTGGCTGGAGGCGTACGGGCCGCTCGACGCCGAGGCGGCGGGGGAGTGGTCCGCCGTCGTGGACGGTGCCGAGGCGCGGCTCGAAACCGCCCTGCCCCGCGCCGACTTGGACGCCGCCTATACCGCCTGGAAGCCGTATGCCGACACCGAACCCGGTGAGATCCTCGCGACCGGCTCCGGCTGGGGCACCCTCGAAGTCCTGCGCACCGACTGGAAGTTGCCCGGCACGCCCTTCGAGGAGTCCATGCTCGGCGAGGCCCAGGCGCCCTGGGTGGAACTCCTGCGCAGCGGTGTCCTGCCCGAGCCGCGCCGGGTCCGGCCGCCCGGCGAGACACTGGTCGCCTCGCACTGGCGGGACATGCTGGAGACCGCGCCCGCGACCCCGCTCACCGAGTACCACCTCGGCGTCGCGCAGTGGCACGCCGGTGATCGGGCGCAGGCGGTGCGGAGTTGGGAGCGGGCCCTCGAACTCGCCCCGTCCCTCTGGCCGTTGCTGCGCTGCCTCGCCGTAGCCGATCAGGAGGCGGGAAACCACGAGCGGGCCGCGGACCGGTACAACGAGGCCTTCGCCGATCTGTGTCATGAGCGGCGGGACGCGGGGGAGCGGTGGACCGCCGCGACGGCCGCGCTCGGGCGGGAGGCCGTCGAGGCGCTGCTGCGGGTGCGGCGGACGGCGGACGCCCGGGCGGTGTGGGAGATGCTGCACCCCGGCACCCGGGAACGCGGCCGATTCCTGCTGCTCCAGGCCGAGTTGCTGCTCGCGGAAGGGCGGCGCGACGACGCGTGGGCGGTCTTCGCCGACGGCTTCGAGGTCGCCGACCTGCGCGAGGGCGCGGAGTCGATCGGTCGGCTCTGGGCCCGTCTCACCGACGAACCCCTGCCGTCGCGCTACGACTTCAGGATGCGGCCGGACACGCCCTGAGACGACGGACCGTGGACCGGCGGGCGCGGATCAGGCCCGTCGGTCCACGTACTCGTAGACCATCCCGTCCGGATGCATCGCGATAAGGTTGCGGCCCGCCGGTGAGGCGATGGGGCCCGCGACGATGTGGGCGCCGAGTTCGGTCAGGACCGCGTGGGTCTCGTCGACGTCCTTGACGGCGATGGTGGCGGCGACCTTGCGCAGCACTTCCAGTTCCGCCGGCGGCCCGCTCATCAGCAGGAAACAGCCGACCGCGGCCACCGACACGCCACCTCGCTCGAAGCGGAGCGCGGTGCCACCCGCGAGCCGTTCGTAGAAGGGGACGGCGGTCTCCAGGTCGTCGACGCAGATACGCAGCGTGGCTCCCAGAATCTCCATACGGACGAGCCTAGTTGGGGCGGGCGGGCCGTGGTGATCCTTTCGGGCGATCCCGGTGAGCGTTCGGCACGTGTTTGGGCGGCCTGCTCAGGGGGACGCGGAATGCCTCGCACGGCCACCCCCTAAGGAGACCCATGGACACCGCCGAACTCGTCGAACTCGGACAGCAACTGCGCGTGGACAGTGTGCGGGCCGCCGACGCGGCGGGCTCCGGACACCCGACGTCCGCCATGTCCGCCGCGGACCTGATGGCCGTCCTGCTCGCCCACCACCTCCGCTACGACTTCGACCGCCCCGCCCACCCCGGCAACGACCGGTTCGTCCTCTCCAAGGGACACGCCTCACCCCTGCTCTATTCCGCCTACAAGGCCGCCGGCGCGATCGCCGACGCCGAACTGCTCACGTTCCGCATGCTGGACAGCCGTCTCGAAGGGCATCCCACCCCGCAGCGGCTCCCGTGGGTCGAGACCGCCACCGGCTCGCTCGGCCAGGGACTGCCCGTCGGCGTCGGCATCGCCCTGTCCGGCAAGCGGCTTGAGCGCACCGGGTACCGCGTGTGGGTGCTGTGCGGGGACAGCGAGCTGGCCGAGGGCTCGGTGTGGGAGGCCGCCGAGCACGCGGCGTACGAACACCTCGACAACCTCACCCTGATCGTCGACGTCAACCGGCTCGGGCAGCGCGGACCGACTCGGCACGGACACGATCTCGACGCGTACGCGCGCCGGTTCCGGGCCTTCGGCTGGCACACGGTCGAGGTCGACGGACATGACGTGGACGCCTTGGACCGTTCCTACAGCGAGGCCGCGTCCACCAGCGGGCAGCCGACCGTGATCCTCGCCCGCACCCTCAAGGGCAAGGGCGTCGCATCCGTCCAGGACCGCGAGGGCCTGCACGGCAAGCCGCTGCCGGACGCGGAGGCGGCGATCGCCGAACTCGGCGGCCCGCGCGACCTCCGCGTCCAGGTGCGCGAACCCGTCGCCGCCCGCGCGCTGCACTCCGTACGCGCCGACCACCTGGAACTCCCGCGCTACGACCGGGGCGACGACGTCCCCACCCGTGATGCCTTCGGGCGGGCCCTCGCCGCGCTCGGTTCCGCGCGCGGGGATGTCGTAGCGCTCGATGGCGAGGTCGGGGACTCCACGCGCGCCGAGTTCTTCGCCAAGGAGCACCCCGACCGCTACTTCGAGTGCTACATCGCCGAGCAGCAACTGGTCGGCGCGGCCGTCGGGTTGGCGGCGCGCGGCTGGGTGCCGTACGCCTCCACGTTCGCGGCGTTCTTCACGCGTGCGTACGACTTCATCCGGATGGCCGCCGTCAGCGGTGCCGGGATCAACCTGGTCGGCTCGCACGCGGGTGTGTCCATCGGGCAGGACGGGCCCTCGCAGATGGGGCTCGAAGACCTGGCGATGATGCGCGCGGTGCACGGCTCGACCGTGCTGTACCCGTGCGACGCCAACCAGACCGCCCGGCTCGTCGCCACGACGGCCGGCCTGGACGGCGTGCGCTATCTGCGGACCTCGCGGGGCGCCGGGCCGGTCGTGTACGGCCCCGACGAGGAGTTCCCGGTCGGCGGCAGCAAGGTGCTGCGGTTCTCCAGCCGGGACCGGCTGACGGTCGTGGCCGCCGGGGTGACCGTCCACGAGGCGCTGGCCGCAGCCGACGCGCTCGACCGCGAGGGCATCCAGGTGCGGGTGATCGACCTGTACTCGGTCAAGCCCGTCGACCGGGAGACCCTGCGCCAGGCCGCCGAGGACACCGGCTGTCTGCTCACCGTCGAGGACCACCACCCCGAGGGCGGTATCGGGGACGCGGTCCTCGACGCCTTCCTCGACGGCCGGCCGGTGCCGCGCCTGGTCCGGCTCGCCGTACGCACGATGCCCGGCTCGGCGAGCCCGGCCGAGCAGTTGCACGCGGCCGGCATCGACGCGGAGTCGATCGCGGCGGCCGGGCGGCTGCTGGTGGAGACGGCGATCGTGCGCTGAACGCGCGCAACGCCAGGGGCCCGTGCCCGCCGGTCTCCCGGCGGGCACGGGCCCGATGTCTGTGGGGTGGGGAGGACGGCCCGCTACCAGCGGTACCAGCGTCCCCTGCCGCCGCTCGCCGAGGTGCCGCGCACCAGGAACCCGAGCAGCCACACGGCGAGCACGATCAGCGCCACCCACCAGAGGATCTTCAGTGCGAAGCCGGCACCGAACAGGACCAGCGCCAGCAGTAGGACGATCAGGATCGGAACCATGTGTGTAACCTCCTGACCGCCCGAGTGCCCCCGAACCGGCGGATCAGGCGTCCTTACGGGCAAGGATCTCCCCGTGCAGCACGGCGAACCAGCCGTCCTCCTGCTTCCCCCACTCCCGCCACGCCTCCGATACGGCGGTCAGTTCCTCGGGGGTCGCGTGGCCGCCCTCGGTCGCGACCCCCGCGTACGAGGAGGCGACGGTACGGTCCGCCCACAGGCCGCTCCACCAGGCCCGCTCGTCCGGAGTGTGGAACGTCCAGGTGCTGGAGGTGGCCGTGACGTCCGTCAGCCCCGCCTGCAGCGTCCACGATTTGAGACGCCGTCCGGCATCCGGCTCGCCCCCGTTGGCGCGGGCCACCCGGCGGTACAGGTCCAGCCAGTCGTCCAGTCCCGGCACCAGCGGATACCAGGTCATCACCGCGTAGTCCGCGTCGCGGACGGCGATGAACCCGGTCGGCTTGGTCACTCGGATCATCTCGCGCAGCGCCTGCACCGGATCGCCCACGTGCTGGAGCACCTGATGGGCGTGGACCACACAGAACGTGTTGTCCGGATAGTCCAGCGCGTGCACGTCGGCGACCGCGAAGTCGACGTTCGTCAGGCCGCGTTGGGCGGCGGTGGCCCGGGCCTGGTCCAGGATGCCCGGCTCGCGGTCGACACCGGTGACGTGCCCGTCGGGTACCAGCGCCGCCAGGTCCGCGGTGATCGTGCCCGGACCGCAGCCGATGTCCAGGATCTTCATGTGCGGCTTGAGCGAACCGAGCAGGTAGGCCGCGGAGTTGGCGGCGGTTCGCTGGGTGTGCGAACGCAGTACGGACTCGTGGTGCCCGTGCGTGTAGACGGCGGTCTCCTGCGGCTTCGGCATGGCTCTACCTACCCCTTCGCGTCTTCTTCGGCGTAGGCAGAACGGTACGCGCGCATGTCGCATGATGAGACCTGCGTTTTACAATGTGGACTGATGGGTGATCAGGGGCTCTGTCAGCGGGCGGTACACGGTCAGTGCCTCGGGCTGCTCCTCCAACGTCAACTCGCCTGCCACATCCGTGACTTCGCCGTCGTAG